>ENA-OZSL01000868-OZSL01000868.1-human-gut-metagenome-genome-assembly--contig:-NODE-868-length-7280-cov-3.569550_pt1 | contig 7280 bp, 7 predicted proteins | sample MGYA00244124_ERZ653970 | MGnify/ENA primary metagenome ERZ653970 (study PRJEB26926, sample SAMN06164513) | human gut metagenome | biome: ENVO:00009003; feature: ENVO:2100002; material: ENVO:00002003... | reverse complement strand
TGTATAAGAGACAGGGCTATAATGGCCTCTATTCCCTGACGCTTACGGGTATCCATTTTTGTCCCGAACTGCGGACGGGCCAAAGTGAATATCAACAATGCCAAAGCCGCAAGCATCAACCACGTCTTCACCTCACGCCGGGCTGCCGAAACATCCGGCATCAAGCCTTTCAGGAGTTCGATGTCGCCATAACGAAGCAGACGCTTCCTGCGGTAATAGTTTGTGGCATAGTGCAGACCTGCCAATAAGGGTATCAGCAGAAGCAAGTACAAATATAATGGTTCTTCAAAACGAAACATAATCAGAATGAATTAAGGTATTTTCTTCAATATGGTCATACGTAACAGGATTTCAAGTAGCAACGCAACAGCAGCCAACCAGGCAAACAAGGCGTATGCTTCATAACGCTTGCTGTATTGCTTGACATTCAGCTTCGTTTTCTCTAACTTGTCAATATCCTTATACACATCCTCCAACTTCTTATTGTCCGTAGCCCGATAAAATTCACCGTCTGTCTTCCCGGCTATGGCTGCCAACGTCTTGGTATCGATTTCTACCGGCACATTCAGATATTGCACACCGCCTGCTACCGGCATGGGATAAGGTGCCAAACCATTGGTACCCACACCAATCGTGTACACTCGTATTCCGAAACTCTTGGCAATCTCTGCCGCAGTCAAGGGCGAAATATCTCCGGCATTATTCGTTCCGTCCGTCAACAAGATAATCACCTTGCTTTTGGCCTTGCTGTCTTTCAAGCGGGAAACGGCATTGGCGATTCCCATTCCTACGGCTGTTCCGTCCTGAATCATCCCCCGCTGAGCCATATCGGTCTTGATTCCATGGAAGAGGTTCAGCAATACGGCATGATCCGTGGTCATCGGACATTGGGTAAATGCCTCGGCCGCAAAAATAGTCAGACCGATATTGTCGTTCGGCCTGCCCGCTATAAATTCGGAAGCCACCTGTTTGGCTGCTTCCAAACGGTTCGGCTTCAGGTCCTCGGCCAGCATACTGGTAGAAACGTCAACTGCCAACATAATGTCTATGCCCTCAACCTGAGTGTTTTTCCAACTGTTACTGGTTTGGGGGCGAGCCAATATGATAATGACCATCACAAACGTAAACAAACGCAGTATGAAAGGTACATGAATCAGATGGTTCTTATAACTCTTGGGCGCATAACGGTATGCCGTCGTATCCGACACCAACAACGTAGGTTCTTTTTTCTTGTTCTTCAGCACATACCATAAAATATAAGGTATGAGCAGAAGCAAGAGAAAAAAATATTCAATATTCGCAAACGTCATAATCACTTATAAATTTTAAACGACCAAGTCATACACCATCCAAAGAATCCAGCCCAACAAGGCCAACGCGGCCAACGTAAGCAATACCAACGCCAAACGCATACTCATCAATGTCCGGCGACTGCGTTTCTGTTCAATCGTTACTTCGTCCGGCTCCGGCACGGCATTTTCATCCGCTTCCACCTTTGTCTGGTTGATAAACTCAATGGCATTCACTAGATTTGCATCATTCTCATTAATCAATGTATTGTATTTGGCAAATTTGACCAAATCGGCAGTCTGGAACAGCATGCGCAATTCGTCCAGACTTTCAGAAGTCTGCTCTTTCAACAAGCGGTCGATAATCTCGGTCGAGGTCATCTCCATGGCATTGAAACCATAACGCTTCTCGATATAGGTACGCAGAATAGCGGTCAGCCGAGTATAATATTCCTTAGAATCTTCTTTCGCCCAAACTTTCTCTGCCTTGATTTGGTCAATTTCCTCCATGGCCTTCGTATGCGGCAAAACCTTAGGAGCTAACTTGATAATCTTGATGATAGGCTTATTATCCCGATAACGTATATAAAAATAAGCCAAGCCGAGAACCCATACAAGCAAAAGTACGGACAAAGCGAATATCAAAGACCAATCCGTCCACGAGAAAGGAACGGCCATAATTTCTTTAGGCCCATAGAATCGGTCAACATGAACCGTATCGACAGGAATCGACAACACCCTCAAAGCCAAATTCTTCGACTGATATTCCTTCCCATCAACTTTCACTACAAGGGGAGGCAAATAATACAAAGCCGAATCAAAAGAGGTTACGATATAGCTTTGGGAAACCAAACGACGAGCTCCTTCATTCAATTGCTGCGTGTCCGCCTTGGCAACTTCTACCACCTCTACCCCGGGAGTCAGCATATCTCCGGCTTTCACCTGTGGCATTACCAGCTTGGATTTAGTATCCGTACTGACATCCAAAGTTATACGGGTCTGTTCCCCTACCCAAAGTTCCAATGAATCTATCCTGACATCCACCGTCACCTGTGCTTCAACAACGCTTGCCATCAAAAGAAACGGCAGAAGCAACCACAGTCGAACGGCTCTTTTATTTTTATTATGGTAACTTTTCATCTTCAATTTCGTTTGGCAAATAAAGTCATCAACGAAGACACATAATCTTGATCCGTACGAATAGAAACCGAATCCACATTACTCTTCGTAAACGTATCCTGCAACAAATTCTGCCTATTCTTCCACCAGTCATGATGAGCCTTCCGCACTTTGCGGCTGGACGTATCAATATATTGTTCATGTCCGGTTTCCGCATCGCACACCTTCATCAATCCGACATCCGGTAAGTCTGCCATCCGGCGGTCAAAAACCTGAATAGCCACCACATCATGCTTTCGGTTGGCTACGGTCAAAGCCGTACGATAGTCTTTTCTATCTATGAAATCACTCAATAAGAATGCCGTACAACGCCGCTTAATGGCCTGAGTAAGGTACTCTATCGCCTGACCGATATCCGTAGACTTGCTTTGAGGAGTAAAATCCAACAGTTCACGTATGATACGCAAAATATGCTTGCGTCCCTTTTTCGGAGGAATGAACTTTTCAATCCTGTCCGAAAAGAAAATCACTCCGATCTTATCGTTGTTTTGTATGGCAGAAAAAGCCAAAGTCGCAGCAATCTCCGCCACCATTTCCCGCTTGGTCTGAGAAACTGTTCCGAAACTCAAACTGCCCGAAACATCGATCACAAGCATGACCGTCAGCTCACGTTCCTCCTCGAACACTTTGACGAAAGGCCGGTTAAAACGTGCCGTCACATTCCAATCTATGTCGCGAATATCGTCTCCGTACTGGTATTCCCTCACTTCAGAGAAAGCCATACCACGCCCTTTGAAGGCCGAGTGATATTCGCCGGCAAAAATATTGTTCGACAGCCCTCTCGTTTTAATTTCGATTTGACGGACTCGCTTTAAAATCTCACTTGTATCCATTCACAACGATGATTAGGGTACCTCTACCTTATTCAATATCTGACTGATGATTTCTTCACTGCTGACATTATTGGCTTCCGCCTCGTATGAAAGCCCGATACGGTGGCGCAAAACATCATGGGCTATAGCCCGTACATCTTCCGGTATCACATATCCCCGACGTTTAATAAAAGCGTAGGCACGAGCCGCCAAAGCCAGATTAATAGAAGCACGCGGAGAACCGCCGAATTCTATATAATTTTTCAAGTCCTTCAAACCGTATTGCTCTGGATAGCGCGTAGCGAAAACGATGTCGGCAATATACTGCTCTATCTTCTCGTCCAAATACACTTCCCTGACTACATTACGTGCTTCGATGATTTCATCAGTGGACAAAATAGGACGCACGACAGTCTTTTCCCCTTTGATTTGCTGACGGATAATTTTCTTTTCCTCTTCCAACTTTGGATAATCAATTATCACTTTCAACATAAAACGGTCCACTTGGGCTTCCGGTAAAGGATAAGTTCCTTCCTGCTCTATCGGGTTCTGAGTGGCCAATACCAAAAAAGGTTCCGGTAATTTATATGTTTCTTTACTGATGGTGACCTGACGTTCCTGCATCGCTTCCAACAAAGCACTCTGCACCTTGGCCGGAGCACGGTTGATTTCGTCCGCCAACACGAAATTGGCAAAAATAGGACCACGCTGAGCGATAAACGTCTCATCTTTTTGGCTGTACATCATCGTACCTATCACATCGGCAGGAAGCAAGTCCGGAGTAAACTGTACTCGACTGAATTTTCCATCTATCAACGATGCCAAAGTCTTTATGGCCAACGTCTTCGCTAAACCGGGTACTCCTTCCAACAATACATGTCCGTCACTCAACAATCCTATTAACAGTGATTCTACCAAATGCTTCTGCCCCACAATCACCTGGTCCATACCGGTTATTAAATTCGTTACAAAAGCACTTTGTTTCTCAATTCGCTCATTCAACTCGCGAATATCTATCGCTTCAGCCATATCTGTTTTATTTGTTTATAAATTATACTCTCGTTTTTCGTGACCCAAAATTAAGCTTTTTAGTACGCACTGACAATATTATATTATTAAAAAAAGTTTCCCAAATATCTATTTAAGAAACTTTTTATGGCAGTTAACGGCGTTTTAATCTTAACTTGGGTATTTTCAACAACATACCTTCAGGCACGAGGTCAGGATTAGCGATTTTATTATACACCACCAGGTAAACTGTAAAATCTTTCGAGCCGTAATATCTCAATGCCAAACCGCGCAAAGTCTCCCCGCTCCTCATACGATGTTCTTCTTGTGTACCTACTATTTCGTATGCCCCGTTTTTCACCTGCGGGTATTCTACAAATACTTTTTGTGTATCCTCCGGTTGCGCTTTCACCTTGTTTGTTTTTTCCGGTATACCCTCCGGCACTTGTACTTTCCGTATGGAACCGGAATCCACCTTCAGAGAATCTTGTTCTTTCGAAATCTGAACCGTATCCTTTTTTAAAGGAACAGGATGCACTACCACCGGCTGCTTTACGACTTTTGGCTGATTCCCATAAAAAAGATGATGATAGCCGATGTAATAACTGATAGCCATCAATAACAATACCAGTAAAACTACAAAAAACATCATCCAAGGCGTCAAATAGACTCGTCTACGACCATGATGTTCGGGTGCCATTTGAACAATATGCTGATTCTCCACAGTTTGATGTTCGACTTTCTGCACCTCTATTTGTTGAGTTGCCACATGCACCTTTTCCACATGGTGAACATCAGCATTGGTATTATTTTTATTGTGCGCCCCTTCTTCCTTTCCTTCCGGTAACACTCCCTCCTGAACGGCTGAAATCGATTCTGCCTTTATTTCGTTCTCCGTGTTTTGCCGCAAAGAAGAAACTCTTTCATCCTCCGTCTCATCATCAACCGACGTATCTGATTTCTCATCTACATTTTCAGAGACAGCCTCGGCCTTATTTTCAACCTCTTCCACTACATCGGAATATTCCTCTATAGAATTCACGGTAGCTTCAGTATCAGTATTCTCATTTTCACCATCTTGAATCTCTACCGCTCCGGTTTCGTCTATAGCCGCTGTTTCTATTGAGACTTCATCTATACCATGATGCCCTTTCGCCTGCATATCCTTCTCTTCCCCCGAAAGGACTTCTTCTGATTCGGATAATACCATTTCATCTGCTTCATCTGCCTCTTCATTCACATCAGATATATTTTCCGCCTCATTATCTTCAGATAAATCTGGAATATCCATCCGCTCCATATCGGCAATATCCGTACCCTCATACAAAACCACCGTCTCAAACTGTGCAAAAGGCTTATTGACCGCGTCTCGCAGAACGGGATCCGGTGTAAAATTAATCTTCGTATATTTTTTGATTACGATTCTCTCGCCGGTGTTCACATCCACACTCTCCCGGCTATCCACTGTCACTAATTTAAAGGTTCCAAGCCCTTTTACTTTAACGATCTTATCCGTTTGCAGATATTCTCCTATAATTTCAAAAACCGAACGCACAAAAACATCGGCATCTTTTTTAGGCAGACCTCTCCGCAACACCAACCCGTCAGCTAAATCCTGTATCAAAACCTTTTTATCCATTACGACCGACGTTTATTGCATCTTCTCTTTAAAAGAAGCGCTGGGTTTGAAATTAATGACTAATTTGGGAGGCACCAACATGCGTTGCTGGGTAGCGGGGTTCACGACTACCCGCTCTTGTTTTTTCCTCACCTCAAACGAACCTATATTCTGAATGGCTATGACGTTTTCATCCTCCAATTCGTCCGTCATTTCAGCTACCAAGGCAACCATCAATGAAGACGCATCCTTCACCGTATAACCTAAACGACGGGACAATTCCGCTATAAACTCCTTGTTATTCATACGTATACAGCTCTTTAAAACATTCGAGTACCATACAAATCAAAGTCATCGGCATCTGTAATCTTCACCTCATAGAACGTTCCGAGAGATAAAGTCCCTTCGCTCACAGGAATCAGAACTTCCGGATCCACCTCAGGCGAATCAAACTCCGTACGTCCTATATAATATTCTCCTTCGCTACGGTCTATAATCACCTTGAAAATCTTTCCTATTTTCTGAGCCGCCAAATCCGCTGAAATCTTCTGCTGCAAAGCCATCAATTTATCCAATCTGGCTTGCTTGGTCTCAAAAGGAATCTCATCCTCATAATGCTCAGCCGAATAAGTTCCTTCTTCCTCCGAATAAGCAAAAGCTCCCATACGGTCGAATTTAACCTTACGGACAAAATCCAACAACTCATTGAAATCTTCTTCCGTCTCTCCAGGGTGCCCTACCATCAAAGTCGTACGCAAATGAATTCCCGGCACTTCTTCCCTGAAACGTTCTATCAGAGCATAAGTTTCCTGGCGAGTCACATGGCGATGCATCCTCTGTAACATATTGTCACTAATATGCTGTAAAGCAATGTCCATGTATTTGCAAACATTCTTTTTCTCACGCATCACCCGGAATAAATCTACCGGAAAATTCGCGGGATAAGCATAATGGAGCCTAATCCAGTCCACACCGGGTATGTCAGCCATCCGTTCAATAAGTTCCGGCAGCATCTGACGATGGTAAAGGTCCAGACCGTAGTAGGTCAACTCCTGGGCAATGACCTGAAATTCCTTCACCCCGCGTGACACCAACATTCGTACTTCATCCAAAATATCCTCTATCGGACGCGACACATGCTTCCCCGTGATAATAGGTATGGCACAATAGGAGCACCGACGGTCGCACCCTTCGGAGATTTTCAGATAAGCATAATGGGAAGGGGTCGTCAACTCACGTTCCAAACTCAATTCCTGATGATATGCCTTTCCTAAATCGGTCAGCAATTCATTCCAATCGAACTTACCATAAAACTTATCGACCTGCTGTCTCTTATACACATCTCCGAGCCCACGAGACTAGCGCTCATCTCGT
>ENA-OZSL01000865-OZSL01000865.1-human-gut-metagenome-genome-assembly--contig:-NODE-865-length-7291-cov-13.445826_pt1 | contig 7291 bp, 10 predicted proteins | sample MGYA00244124_ERZ653970 | MGnify/ENA primary metagenome ERZ653970 (study PRJEB26926, sample SAMN06164513) | human gut metagenome | biome: ENVO:00009003; feature: ENVO:2100002; material: ENVO:00002003... | reverse complement strand
GGAAAATCTCAATGATGGTGCGGATGGGGAGCAATCCCCACCGTCACGGCTCGGAATAGTTTCAGAATCGTAAAAGCAGGACTATCTGAATACTGTACAGCAAGTCGAAAAACCTCTACAGCCGTGCCACCTCCCCTTTTTCGAGGGGAGGCAAGTTTAGTGCGAGGCGAGGGATAGTTTGCAATAACAATGATATTTAAAGCGGTCACAGCTTTCCACCGTGACCGCTTTATATTGATTATCGCTTTGTTTAACCACGCCGTTCTGCTAATCTTAGCTGACCGCCGACAATTCCAAAGGCGGAACTTGAAGCGGCTCACAGCCGCAGGCGGAATTTGAAACGGCACATTGCCGTCCGCCGTTTCGCTATTCTGCGAATAGCTCAGACAATTCCAAAGGCGGAATTGTCAGCGGCGACCCGCCGCTTAGCTGTCGAGGGTTTTGGGGTCGTCTATTTTTTCGCCTAAGAACTTGGGTAGCTCCATACCTGCCTGGTTGAACATTTCACCCATAGGCGGAATAGCTTTCATTATACCGCTGATAAAGTCGGCTGTGGCGGTCTTGCCGTTTTCGCCATTTGAGCCACCGTCCCAAACAGTTACCTTGTCTATCTTGATGTTCTTGATAGCTTCCACCTGTATCTTCATCAGTTCTTCCATATTGTTTGCAAGAATCAGCTTGATTGCGCTGTCTGCGTTTCCGCCTGCGGCATTTACAAGCTCTCTCATACCATCAGCCTGCTTTACGAGTATCTCCTGAGCGCCTCGTGCCTGTGCTTCCATCTTTGCAAACAGAGCGTCAGCCTCACCCTTTGCGGTACGGCGTGCAACCTCTGCCTGAGCCTCTGCCTCGATCTCAGCCTGCTCCTTGGCAATCTTAGCCTTAACGATTATATCCGCCTGCTGAGTTGCGGTTTCGAGGGCGGCACGGGTCTGTTCTGCCTGCTGCTGTGCTATGTAGGCTTCTTCCTTTGCCTTAGCTGCCTGAACAGCTTCTGCGGCTGTAGCAAGACGCATTGATTCCGCTTCCTTTTCACGTTTTAAAGCCTCAGACTGAGCGACCTCGATCTTGGACTCGTTCTCACCCTTGATAGCAAGAGCGTTTGCGGCAGCGACCTGTATACGCTGGTCACGCTGTGCGTTAGCCTGACCGATCTCACCGTCACGATCCTTTTCGGCAACGGATTTCTTCGCATCGTTGATAGCCTTTGCGGCAGCTTCCTTACCGAGCGCTTCGATATATCCCGACTCATCGTTAATATCTGTTACGTTAACGTTGATAAGACGTAAGCCTATCTTCTTAAGCTCTATCTCAACGTTATTTGATACGGCAACAAGGAACTTGTCACGGTCGTTGTTTATCTCCTCAATCTCCATAGTAGCAACTACAAGACGTAACTGACCGAATATAATATCCTTAGCAAGCTCCTGTATCTCGTTCATTCTCAGACCGAGCAGACGCTCAGCGGCATTCTGCATTATACCCGGCTCTGTTGAAATACCTACTGTGAATCTTGAGGGTACATCAACACGGATATTCTGCTTGGACAGTGCGTTCTTCAAGTCTACATTGATAGATATGGGCGTTAAGTCCATAAACTGATACGACTGGATGATGGGCATAATGAATGCCGCACCGCCGTGTACGCACTTTGCGCTTCTTGCCTGACCGTTCTTGTCGCTTCCGACTTTACCGTAGATAACAAGTATCTTATCTGAGGGACACTTACGGTATCTTGATAAGATACCCATCAATAATGCGAATACGATAACTACCGCAACGCATATTGCAATTAAAATTTCGGGCTGCATGAATATTTCCTCCTGTAACTTAGAAATTGCTTTATTGCTTATTTATCCTTTTCAACCGCCACGACATCGCCACGCACGTCTATTATCCGCACCTGCGTTCCCGTGGGGATTGCTTCCTGTTCATCGGTGACAGCCGAAAGCTCTATGAAACGCTCTCCCGCCGCTATTGTCACCTTTCCCTCTCCGCTTGCGTTTGCGGGAATCGGGATATACACCCTGCCCTTTTCGCCGAGCAGTCTGCGCACGTCAAGACTTCCATCCTGAGTGAGCTTTCTTGTAAGCTGAAGCACCTTTGCAACTCCGAGCATTGCAAGGAATCCCAGCACAAGCGCAATTATTATAGCTATCGCAACGTGAAGTCCGAGCGAGGTACATATAATACCCGTCCAGCCGAATACGCACAGGAATGTCATAATTCCCTGCAATGTGAAAAGCTGCATTGTGCCGAAGTCCGCCGGATTCGAGCCGTCGCCGGTCGTCATATGGTCGCACCCTTCTATTGCGTGAGCCGTCATATCCGTCGGTATGTCCGCAGGAACATCGGCAGGCATATCGGGAACATCTCCAAGACCGTCTATTCCGCTCGTGTCGCTGAACTCAACGCCTTCTCCTCCGTGACCTATACCTATCATAAGCAGGATAGTCTGTATCACTATAATAAGCGTTGCGGGTATGGCTATGCAGTAAAAGACCTGCATTGTAATACCGAGCGAATTCCACCATTCAAACATATCTTCCACCCTTTCTTTTCATATAATACTGCTGCCAAAACATTTTTCACGGGCTATCCGTGAATGTCGGGTCTGTCACTTGTTGTAATAGCCCAACGTGAGAAGTATAAGAAAATTCTTGTCGGTCAGCATCCATTGCTCATTTACATATTTGAACTCGATAGTATACTCGAATTCTTTCGATTTGAACTCCTTGTCGCCTATAACGCTGTCTATATAATCCATCTGTGCATTGTAGTCATTCTTGAATTCCGAATTTATCTTTGAATCGGTCTTTTCGTTGAACTTCTCCATATCAAGAGCGGTAAAGGTTCCTGTGACACTGCCTGTTCTGGTTTCCTTGTCAGCCTTTTCGGTCAGATTATCATAGGTAACATAATTATCGAATATTGACGCTAAGGTAGCGGAATATCGTGAGAGCCATTTTGCGTCATAATCGGTGCCTGTATCGGTAAAATAAAGCTCCATACTCATTTTGGAGAAGCTGCGGCAATACTCCGCAAGACTGTCATAATCCTTGCTTTTTGCAAGCGTGAATATCTTTTCAACGGTTTCCTTCGGAGAAAGCTGTACTGTGGAGGTTTCCGCCTTATCAGAACAGGCGGTCATCGCAACCGCTGTCGAAACCGCACAGAAAAGAGCCGCCGCCCTTAATAACGTTTTCTTTAATCTATATGAAAATTTCAATTTCAATATCCTTTCTGCCTATAGCAGACCTTGCTATGTAAATTTAATTTACCTTAATTATAGCACATTTGAACGAAATGTCAATATCAAACTTTGCAATTGTAAAAAATAAGCAGTTTGCACAATATAAACCTATGTTTTTTGTGCAATACACAGAAAAGCGACATTATTTGCGCCTGAGTTCAAAAAATTTCGGCAAATGCACTTGATTTTTTTACGGCTATCTGCTAAACTATCAATATAAAAGGTAAATTAAATTTACAGAGGCTGTTTAAAGGTAATTATCCGTAACCGTCTGAACGATAAATACTTTATCAATGCGGAAGGAGTGAAAATATGAATTCTGAAGAACTGGGAAAAAGAATTAAAGAAGCACGACTTGCCAAGAAGATGACTCAATCCGAGCTTGTCGGAACGTTCATTACAAGAAATATGCTCAGCCGTATCGAAAGCGGAAACGCCTGCCCGTCCGTGAAAACGCTTGAATATCTGGCAGGACGGCTTGACCTGCCAGCAGGAAGTCTTATATCCGACGAGGTGCAGGGCGAGGAAGATCCCGACAGAAACGCACAACAGCTTATAACGGTAAAGCGACTGTACAAGGACAGCGATTATTCCGCCTGCATAAAGGCGGCGGAAAAGCTCATCGGCAGTGAGTTTGAGGACGAGGGACAAGCGATAACGGCACGCTGTTGTATAGCTTTATCGGAAAAAGCTATGAACAGCGGAGATAAAGCGGCGGCAATAAAATACGCAAAGCAGGCGCTTGAGCTTGCCGACAAGGGCATTTACAAGAGCCGTGAGATAAGCGTTGACGCAACGCTGAAGCTGTCGGAAATCGCAGGAGAAAAGTAATTCGAATCTCATTATAGATTGTTATGTGATATACTTTTCGATACAGGAACAGTTCACAGACTGCCGAAACCGTTAAGGATAATCTGCTGTGTGCTGATATCACTTGCTTTCATTGCAATAATTGCGATACTGACTATCGTTACGGTAAAATGTGTGCAGGATATGCCTGTTGTAAGCATACTGCTCGGCACTCTTGATGTAATAATGATATTTTTACTGCTGAGTATAATCTCAAGAGCATTCGGAACAGGAAAAGATAAAAAATGATTGACAAAGCTCTTTTTTGGGTGTATAATATTATCGTTGTGATGTCGGAAGATATCACAGGATATATGCAGACGTATCGAAGTGGTCATAACGGGGCTGACTCGAAAACGAATGCCCTTTTTGGAAGCTCACCTCTGAAAAACCTTGATTTTACAGGGATTTTCGGCTATCATTGAAAAGTAAATATCCCTTAGTTCTCTCCATCAGTTCTCTCCTTTTTCCAAGATGTTTTTGAGGGCTGATGTGAAGATAAATACACGGAGAGATGTCCGAGTGGTCGAAGGTGCGACTCTCGAAAAGTCGTGTTCCTAACGGAACCGTGGGTTCGAATCCCACTCTCTCCGCCAGAATGCTCAGTCTGCAAGCGTTTTTTACCGTTTGCAGGCTTTTTCTTTTTCTCCACTCTGGAAAGATTTTTCCGTAAGTTCTCTCCGTGATTTGAACTTAGGATATGTAGTTGGCGTATCCTTAGTGAAGCGATACGCCGCAGAAGCTATGAAATAGCCTCTAATGCGCCACTCAGACCGTTTACCATTGCGTCAGCCGATGACAGCTTGGAATTGTAATCCAAATGGGCATATACATTTGCCGTAGTTGAAAAATCGCTGTGTCCGAGCCATTCCTGTATCTGCTTCATAGGAACACCGTTCGCAAGAAGCAGCGAAGCACAACTATGGCGCAGGTCGTGGAAACGAATGTGGCGCAAATTGTTCTTTTCAAGCAGCTTCGGAAATGATGATGTGAGATAGTGGGGAGAAATCAATGTCCCCATCTCATCTACACAAATATACTCCAAATACTTTTTGTTGTAGCATCGTCCGCATACTCGCTTGTATTCTTCCTGCTGTTCCTTGAGCTTTAGCAGCTTTTCTTTGAACGCAGGAACAAGGGGCAGCGTTCTCATACTCGACTTGGTTTTGGTCGTATCCTGTGCTATCTGGATATGCTTGCCGTCAAGATTGCAGGAAGTAACGGTGTGTCTAATGGTAATCGTATTGTTTTGAAAATCAATAGCGTCCCACTTTAAGCCGAGGGCTTCACTTCGCCTTAGTCCATAAAACGCACCGAGAAAAATCGGTATTTCAATCAGCGTTCCTTTGGCGGCTTCAAATAGTGCCTGTACCTCGTTGCTGTCATAGAAGCTGCCGATGAACTTATCAGCTTTAGGGCGTTCCACTTTATCCGCAGGATTGACAGAAATAAGGTCAATCTTTACGGCATATTTCAAAGCCCTGTGAATAACAGCGTGATAGTGAATAACCGAATTAGCTTTTACTCGTTTCAACTGCTTCATATAGAAAGCCTGAATGTCTGTTGCCTTCATTTCGGAAAGTGTGATTTCTCTTTCCTTGAAATACGGAATGATAACGCTCTTTGCCATACCTGAGTATGATGCGTATGTGGTAAGTGCGATAGTCGGCTTTGCGATTTCCAACCATTGAAGCAGAAAATCCGAAAACAGCATATCCTCCTGTATGGGTTTGCACTCAGGAACAAAGGTCTGCCTTGTTTCCATTAACATCTTTTCCGCTTTCTTTTTATTGCCCTTGACAGGCAATCCTGTCGGCAACCACTTCGTTTTTCTTTTTCCCGCAGCATCGGGATAGCTCAAAACCATATAAAAATAGCCTTTTTTCTCTTGCAGATGTCCTGCTACCATAAATATAACCTCCTTTGCGTAGCACCGACTTCTGCTGTTGACCATATACATTGTAGCAATTTAAGCCAAAGAAGTCGAATGTGCAAATTCTTTAATTTTCTGCATTTCGCAGACCTAACCTCAAATAAGAAAGAAGATGGGCTTTCGGTACTTTATACGCTCTGCCCACCTTCAAGTGTTCTATTTTGTTTTCTCGAAGTAATTGATAACCTGTTTTTGTGCTAACACCAAGAGCCTTGCTCATTTCATCGACGGTTAAAATGTCTGGGTATTCTTTTAAGACTAACGCATATATATCTCCAAAGTTCATAAGCTCCTCCTTTTTTCAACTCCGATACTGATGAGGAGAGGAAATTCAAGCGATTTCAAATACTGCTCATCAAGGTGTGTGAGATGTTCTTTCAAGCGGCTTTTATCAATCGTGCGTAACTGCTCAAAGAGAATGATTGAGTTCGCAGGAAGCCCCTCAATTTGTCCCAAAAATAAGTGTGTAGGTAATTTCTTCTTTTTGCGTACACGGCTTGTTATGGCGGCAATAATGACCGTAGGACTGTGCTTGTTTCCTATATCATTGGAGATAACAAGTACAGGTCGTGTTCCTCCTTGCTCCGAGCCGACAACAGGGTTTAAGTCTGCGTAGTAGATGTCGCCACGCTTAATTGTTTTATCCATTAGTTTGACCTCCTATCTGGATATAAGCAGGTAAGCTCTGCCTATGTAGTCAGCCAAACACAAGGAAGTTTTTAAGGTCGGGAGAGCATAAACCATTCTCTGTTTCCATAGACCGCCTTGTGTTCGGCTTTATGATAGGAGCATCTCTATTTGTCCTCGACACCCCAAGATGCAAATGCGTTTCACGCAGGGAAGTCGCCAAACGGTCAGCAGCGAACTGACGCCACGGGAGTTCCACCCCAACTGACGGTCTGCCAGAGCCGCCCTCATTGCCTGCGACGGTTTTATACCCTAAAGGGCACTTTCACGCTCGGACTGTGACTGGACGGGAGTATCATTATCCTCTTTGTGGATTACGGCGAAATCGGGAGCTGCCCGATATTTTGAGTAGGTAGTTATCGCTCTCCACCTTGCGGCAGGTCGTGGCGTACCTCTCGACACGCTTATGCTCATCACAATCACAAAGAGAAAGTATTTGGCGAATGATTATTCGATTGACAAGGAACAATCCTGTTTTCGCCACACAAAGGAAAACAGGGTGTGAGGATTTTGTCCTCTCACCCTGTAGCCCGTGGGGAACTGCGTTTTTCCCCTCTATTCAAAAAACT
>ENA-OZSL01000843-OZSL01000843.1-human-gut-metagenome-genome-assembly--contig:-NODE-843-length-7499-cov-3.020285_pt1 | contig 7499 bp, 7 predicted proteins | sample MGYA00244124_ERZ653970 | MGnify/ENA primary metagenome ERZ653970 (study PRJEB26926, sample SAMN06164513) | human gut metagenome | biome: ENVO:00009003; feature: ENVO:2100002; material: ENVO:00002003... | reverse complement strand
ATACGAGATGAGCGCTAGTCTCGTGGGCTCGGAGATGTGTATAAGAGACAGGTACCCGGAAGAAATGCGTGTCGGGGACGATATTCTGTGCCTGCACACGCTTTCGGACGTGGAAGATTTACCCGGAAAGGTCGGGACGGACTGCCGATTTGAGAAGCTGTCTACTGACCGGAGCGATTGCAGGTTAAGTTTTGCCGCCCCGGTGGGCGTGCTGTTGTCGTGTAACCACGTCTATAACCAGTTCATCTTCATAGACGACCACGCCGAAAACCTGAAGAACTTCGAGCAGACCGCCCGGAATATGCAATCGCTCTCCCGCTACTCCCGTGCCAACCAAGTGAACAAGGAGTGGATAGACGAGTACCTGAACGAAGCGCATAGCAAGGGGCTTATCTCGGTGCGCTGCCACTGCAACGTCATGGCATGGAGTGACGATAGGGACGAACTCAAACGCATACGCAACGATGTGGGAAGCCAGCTTGCCCTGATGGAGTGCAAGCCACGCCACAACACGGTCGATACGCCCACGCTCTTTTGGGCGGGCATACCCGGCAACGAAGCCGACTTCCCCGCAGAGGAAAGTTTCTACACGTTCTTGGGGCAGGCTCTCTGCCTGTTCGTGGAAGAAACGAACTACAAGAGTTCGCTTTCCCCGTTCGGTATCAAAATGGTGGACAGGGTAAGCGGTCGCCCGCTGCACATCGACATATCGGATTTGCCCATGAAGAAAGGCATCACCACCAACCGCAACAAGTTTATACTTGGGCCGAGCGGTAGCGGGAAGTCTTTCTTCACCAACCACATGGTGCGCCAGTATTACGAGCAGGGTGCGCACGTGCTGCTGGTAGATACGGGTAACAGTTACTTGGGGCTGTCCCAGCTTATCCACAACCGCACGCACGGCGAGGACGGGATTTATTTCACCTACACCAACGAGAACCCGATAGCGTTCAACCCGTTCTATGTCGAAGACGGGGTATTTGACATCGAGAAGAAAGAGAGTATCAAGACCCTGATACTCACCCTTTGGAAGCGGGACGATGAAGCCCCGAAGCGGTCGGAAGAAGTGGCGTTGTCCAATGCGGTAAGTGCCTATATCGAACGTATCACGGGTGACAGGTCGGTAACACCCTGCTTCAACACGTTCTACGAGTTTGTCCGGGATGATTACCGCCGACAGCTTGAACAGAAGAACGTCAGGGAAAAGGATTTTGACATTGACAATTTCCTGAACGTGCTTGAACCGTACTATCGTGGCGGTGAATACGACTACCTGCTGAACTCCGACAAGGAACTGGATTTGCTGCATAAACGCTTCATAGTCTTTGAATTGGACAACATCAAAGACCACAAGATTTTATTCCCGATAACGACTATCATCATCATGGAAGCCTTTATAAACAAGATGCGCAAGTTAAAGGGAATAAGGAAGTTAATACTAATCGAGGAAGCGTGGAAAGCGATTGCATCGGCGAACATGGCGGATTATATTCGCTACCTCTACAAAACAGTCCGAAAATATTTCGGGGAAACGATTGTAGTCACGCAAGAGATTGAGGATATTATTTCTTCCCCAATCGTGAAAGAGAGTATCATCAACAACTCGGACTGCAAAATCCTGTTAGACCAGCGAAAATACCTGAACAAGTTCGACAGCATACAAAACCTGCTGGGACTGACCGACAAGGAGCGTTCGCAAATATTGTCTATCAACATGGCGAACCACCCCGGACGGAAGTACAAGGAAGTTTTCTTCTCGCTGGGCGGCACGCAGTCGGCAGTGTACGCCACAGAAGTTTCGCTGGAAGAATATTACACGTTCACGACAGAGGAAAGCGAGAAAATGGAACTGTTCGCCCTCGCCGAGAAGCTGGGCGGCAACCTTGAACTGGCTATCAAGCGGCTTGCGGAAAGCAAACGTAATCCCCAATCATCAACAACTTAAAAATTAGGAACATGAAGAAAATAATCCTCTTTATGGCGGTGTGCCTTTGCTTCATCGGCAGGGCATCCGCCCAGTGGGTGGTGTCAGACCCCGGCAACTTGGCACAGGGTATCATTAACACCACAAAGCAGATAGTGCAGACCTCTACCACAGCCAAGAACACGCTGGACGGCTTTATGGAAGCGCAGAAGATTTTCCAGCAGGGTAAAAAATATTACGATGCGCTCAAAGCGGTGCATGACGTGGTTAAGGGCGGTGTCAAGGTGAAGAAGTCCATTGAACTGGTGGCGGAAATATCCGAAATCTACGTGCGCAATTTCCAAAACATGCTGGCAGACCCGAATTTCACGCCTGACGAACTTTCCGCAATATCGTTCGGCTATGCCAAACTGATGTCGGAAAGCTCGGACGTGTTGCAGGACTTGAAAAATGTAGTGAACATCACGGGTATGTCGCTGACGGATGCCGAACGGTTAGCAATCATCGACAACGCTTATCGAAGTTTGCTCAACTACCGCAACCTTGTGAACTACTACACCCGCAAGAACATATCCGTGTCCTACCTGCGGGCGAAGAAGAAGAACGACACCGACCGGGTGTTGGCTCTCTACGGCTCGGCGGATGAACGCTATTGGTAACATGATACAACCACTTAATTAGTATGCCTATGTTATTAGCAGCAGTGGATTTTGACAACCTGCACCAAGTGTTGCGGGTGCTGTACGATGAAATGATGCCCTTGTGCGGCAACATGACGGGGGTAGCCAAAGGGATAGCCGGGCTGGGAGCTTTGTTCTATGTAGCCGCCAAAGTGTGGCAGTCGCTCGCACGTGCCGAACCCATAGACGTGTACCCGCTACTCCGTCCCTTTGCGCTGGGGCTGTGTATCATGTTTTTTCCAACTTTCGTGTTGGGGACTATCAACACGGTATTGTCGCCAGTGGTAAAAGGGTGCAACCAGCTTATGGAAACGCAGACTTTCGACATGAACGAGTACCGGGCGCAGAAAGACCGACTGGAATATGAAGCCCTGATGCGAAGCCCCGAAACGGCTTACCTCGCATCGGACGAGGAATTTGACAGGCAACTGGAAGAACTGGGGTGGTCGCCCTCCGACATGGTGACTATGACGGGTATGTACATGGACAGGGCGGCTTATAACATCAAGAAGTCCGTCCGGGACTGGTTCAGGGAATTGCTGGAAATGCTCTTTCAGGCGGCGGGGCTGATTATAGACACGCTACGCACGTTCTTCCTGATTGTACTTTCGATACTGGGTCCGCTAGCGTTCGCCATTTCCGTCTATGACGGTTTCCAAAGCACGCTGACCCAGTGGATTTCACGCTATATCTCCATTTACCTGTGGCTACCCGTGTCGGACTTGTTCAGCAGTGTGCTGGCTCGCATACAAACGCTGATGCTCCAAAAGGATATTCAGGAACTTTCAGACCCGAATTTCATCCCTGACGGGAGCAGCACCGTGTATGTAATCTTTATGATTATTGGCATCGTGGGTTACTTCACCATTCCAACGGTGGCAAGCTGGATTGTGTCGGCTGGCGGTATGTCCGCCTATAACCGCAACGTGTCGAAAGCCGGGTCGGTCGCCGGGGCTGCGGTTGGCGCAGTCGGTGGAAAGGTATCGGGAAAACTACTCAAATAAACAACATCAATTTTTTAAGGATATGGAATTTAAGTCATTGAACAATATCGAAACGAGTTTCCGGCAAATCCGGCTCTTTGCGCTGGTATTCATCTGCCTGTGCGCACTGGTGACGGGCTTTGCCGTGTGGAACTCGTACAGCTTCGCCGAGAAGCAGCGGCAGAAGATATACGTCCTCGACAACGGCAAAAGCCTGATGCTGGCACTCTCGCAGGACATGGCACAGAACAGACCCGTAGAAGCCAAATCGCACGTGCGGCGTTTCCACGAGCTTTTCTTCACGCTCTCGCCCGACAAGGGGGCTATCGAAAGCAACATCAAACGCTCGCTGTTCCTCGCCGACAAGACCGCTTTCAACTATTACAAGGACTTGGCAGAAAAGGGCTACTACAACCGGGTGATTTCCGGAAACGTCACGCAGACGGTGGAGATTGACAGCGTCAAGTGCGACTTCGACCAGTACCCCTACAAGGTGAACACCTACGCCCGCCAGTTGATTGTCCGGGAAAGCAGCCTGACGGTGCGAAGCCTTGTGACCTCGTGCCGCCTGCTCAACGCCACACGGAGCGACAACAACCCGCACGGCTTCATCATCGAAGCGTTCACCATTACCGAAAACAAGGATTTACAAACCGTCAAAAGATAGCCGTATGGAAAGGAAACAGAGTTATATCGGAAAAGTACAAGACTGGGCGGACGACTGCCTGCGCCGGATGTGCGGACGGATTACGCCGGGCAAAAGGCTGGCGGTTATCCTCGTGATGTTCTTCTTTTTCGGCGGCTTGTCTATCTACATCACCGTTTCATCAATCTACAATATCGGGAAACGGGACGGCAGGCGGCTGCAAATAGAACACATCAAACAATACCCGCTACACGATAGCGACAGTATCAACTTATTAAACAGACTGAACAATGGACGAAGTACAGAAGAATGAAAGTAGCATATCTACTTCACCAACAAATGGGAAGCCCCCAAAAGAAAATAAGCCTAAAAAGGAACTGACACCCCAACAGGTACAGCAGCGCAGGAAAATGATAGTCTTCCCGCTGATGTTCCTTGCCTTTGCCGGGTGCATGTACCTGATATTCGCCCCCTCCGGCAAAGAGAATGTGAATGTGGAAAGCGTGGGCGGCTTCAACGCCGACATACCCCTGCCCGCAGAGGACGGGATTATAGCCGACAAGCAAAAGGCATACGAACAAGCAATGCTGAACCGCAAACAGCAGGACAAGATACAATCCTTGCAGGACTTCGGTTTCACGGGGGACGATGAAACGGAAGAACCGCAAGCGGAAATCGACCTGATGCCGGAAGATGATGCGAAGCCCCAAAGGGGCGGCGGTGCTTCTTCACGGGCGGCTTACCGGGACATCAACCGCCAGTTAAGCACGTTCTACGAAACCCCGGCGGTGGACGAGGAAAAAGAGGACTTGAAGCGGCAGGTGGCGGAACTGACCGACCGACTGCAACAACAGCAGAACGCCACACCCACCACTGACGACCAAATGGCACTCTTGGAAAAGTCCTACGAACTGGCGGCAAGGTATATGAATGACGGCGGGCAGAACGGGCAGGTGGCACAAGTGCCTGTTGCCGGGACTGTCACCCAAAAGCCGCAAGCCCAACCCGTGCAAGCAATCCGGGAAACGACCGTATCGGGATTGCAGCAGCCCGTGAGCGATTCCGACTTCATCCGGGCTTACAGCCAGCCACGAAACTACGGCTTCAACACGGCGGTAGGCACGGGCTACGCTATGGGAAAGAACACGGTAGCCGCCTGCATCCACCAAGACCAAACGCTGACGGACGGGCAGGCGGTGAAACTCCGGCTGCTCGAACCTATGCAGGCAGGGAACATAGTCGTGCCGAAAAATACCCTTGTAGCGGGTACGGCAAAGGTGCAGGGCGAACGGCTCGACATACTGGTGTCTTCGATTGAGTACGCTGGCAACATCATCCCGGTGGAGCTTGCCGTGTTCGACACGGACGGGCAAAAGGGGCTGTCCGTCCCGTCCTCAATGGAACAGGAAGCGTTCAACGAAGCAATGGCGAACATCGGTAGCGGGCTGGGTACAAGCATATCCTTTGCCCAAAGTGCCGGGCAGCAGGTGGCTATGGACGTGACAAGGGGCTTGCTGCAAGGAACGTCCGGCTACCTCGCCAAGAAGTTCCGAACCGTGAAAGTGAAGCTGAAAGCCGGGTACAAGGTGATGCTTTACGCCAAACAACAATAATTATTAACCACTAAAATTTCAATCAACAATGAAACAGATTTTTGTAATGTTCGCCCTCTTGCTGGGCGTGTGTGCGGCAAACGCACAGGAAACCGACACCGTGAAGTATGCGGCTGGCAACGACTTGTACCGGGGCATTACCCGGAAACTCCCGTACCGCCAAATGGTAACGCCCTACGGCGTGGAAGTGACCTTTGCCAAGACGGTGCATATCATCTTCCCCGCCGCCGTCCGCTATGTCGATTTGGGAAGCAACCACATCATAGCGGGCAAGGCGGACGGTGCGGAGAACGTAATCCGGGTGAAAGCCACGACAGAGGGCTTTCCGGGCGAAACGAACTTCTCCGTCATTTGCGAGGACGGCAGTTTCTTTTCGTTCAACGCCAAATACGCCCGTGAACCGGAAATGCTCAATATCGAAATGAAAGACTTCTTGGAAAATGAAGATACGTCTGACTTTTCGCATACCCGCATGAACATCTACTTCCGGGAACTGGGCAACGAAAGCCCGCTATTGGTGAAACTGATAATGCAGAGCATCTACAAGAACAACGACCGCAAAGTGCGCCACTTGGGTAGCAAGCGTTTCGGCATACAGTTCTTAATCAAGGGGATTTACACCTATAACGGGATGCTCTATGTACACACGCAGACGAAGAACAGTTCCAACGTGCCTTTCGATACCGACTTCATCAAGTTTAAGATAGTCGATAAGAAAGTACCCAAACGCACGGCTATTCAGGAAACGGTGCTGGATGCGGTACGCAGTTACAACGAGGTAGTAGAGATTGCCGGGAAAAGTACCGTCCGCACTGTGTACGCCCTGCCGAAGTTCACCATTCCTGACGATAAGCTGCTACTGGTGGAACTCTACGAGAAGAACGGCGGGCGGCATCAGGTTATCCGGGTGGAGAACGCCGACATCGTGAACGCAGAAGTGATTAACGAACTCAAAATCAAATAGGGAATGAAAAGACACATCTTTATAATGATGCTCTTTGCGCTGTGCCTGATCTCGTTTCAGGCACACGCACAAAGATACCTGCCGGGCATGAAAGGCTTGCAGGTCACGGCGGGCATGACGGACGGGGTGCATTGGAATGACAACACGGATTTCGCCTACCACATCGGGGCGGCATACAGCGTTTACACCAAGAACGCAAACCGCTGGGTGATTGGTGGGGAATACCTGCACAAGAAGTATGACTACAAGGATATGCAGATACCAGTCGAACAGTTCACCGCAGAGGGCGGCTATTACCTGAAATTCCTATCGGACAGACGAAAGACCTTTTTCCTGTCGCTGGGACTGTCGGCACTCGCCGGGTATGAAACGAGCAACCGAAGCGAAAAGCTCTTGCCGGACGGCTCTACCTTGCTGGATAAGGACTGCTTCATTTACGGCGGTGCGCTCACGCTGGAACTGGAAGCCTACCTGACCGACCGGGTGGCTCTGCTGCTGAACGCAAGGGAACGGGCGTTGTTCGGCTCGGACATAGGCAAGTTCCACACGCAGGTATCTTTGGGAGTAAAATTCATTATCAACTGACCCCTATATAATAATGTATATGAAGAATGTAATGTATAAAATCATCATGGGCTGCTACATCGTGGCCGCCCTTGTGCTTGTCACTGCCTGTAATGACAGTTTGG
>ENA-OZSL01000830-OZSL01000830.1-human-gut-metagenome-genome-assembly--contig:-NODE-830-length-7691-cov-4.849136_pt1 | contig 7691 bp, 2 predicted proteins | sample MGYA00244124_ERZ653970 | MGnify/ENA primary metagenome ERZ653970 (study PRJEB26926, sample SAMN06164513) | human gut metagenome | biome: ENVO:00009003; feature: ENVO:2100002; material: ENVO:00002003... | reverse complement strand
GCATACGAGATGAGCGCTAGTCTCGTGGGCTCGGAGATGTGTATAAGAGACAGATGATGGCATCCAAATCATCCCGGCTATCGGTATGGAAATCCCCCAAACGTAATTCTCCACAAACCCACTGGGTATTATTATCAGCCAAAGCCGCACGCATCAAGCCATATACTCCCATCAAACCGGAACGGGCATCTTCCAAAGTTTTCCAATTCTGGGTATCCGGCAAGGCATGATGAGATTCTTCGTCTAAAAAATCACTGCAAGAAAACATCCCACAAGCCGCTATAGCCATACATAGGCCACAAAAGAAATCTCTAATATAAAAAACTATCTTTTTCATCTGTTTCTTTTTGAAAGATTAAAAACTACAACGAACTCCCAACGTGACAGAGCGAGGTATCCCCATGCCATACCCCCGATAATATCCGTCAAAATCCACCAATTCGGGATCATCGCCGCTAAAATTAGTAACAGTAAACAGATTATTTCCTGACACATACACATACACACTATGTTTTGCCGTAGGAACAGAATACCCCAAAGTAACCGACCGCAACTTCAAGTAAGAAACCTTTTCTAAATACAAATCCTGATCAGCCCGGTAAGGATGCACCTCACTCAATGCATTGTAGCGCGGATAATCCATCGGGACATTACCGCTTTGCCAAAAGAAAATTTCCTTCACACCTGCCAGGTTATCCCCTTTGTCAAGGGTCGTGAAATCATACTGTTGATAGGCTCTGTAATTCATGGCCGACTGTCCTGCCGCAAAAAAGAACGAAGCCCCCAAATCAAAACGTTTAAATTTCAGTTGAGTCGAAAATCCTCCGGTATATTTCGGCAAAGAATGGCCTTTCAGGACTTTGTCCTCATCCGTTATCTTATTATCGCCATTCTTATCTACCCATTTCGGGTCGCCGGCCTTCAGTTCCACCCCGTTCACCGTCATCTTCCGTCCGTCTTTTACAGGTACTTCTGCATCGGATTGATAGATTCCGTTGTTTTCCAGAACATAAAAACGGTCAACGGCTTCGCCCACCTTCAACAACCTTCCATCCGTTTCTGCCTGTTGAAGCCCATCTGGAAGAGAAGACAATTCATTATGATTGAAAGCAAAATTTGCAGCGACAGACCATTGCCATCCGTCATTAGGCTGATTCACTAAAACTCCGGCCAACGACAACTCCACACCGCGGTTTGTAATCTCCATACCTTGTTTATATTGTCCGTCATACCCATATTCATGAGCCACAGGCAATTTTACGAGCAGATTTTTATCCCTATTAGAGTAAAAAGAAACATCTGCAGACAACCGGTTCTTCAACCACTTAGAACGTATGCCCCATTCTGCCTTATCAGCATAAGGCCATTCTACCCCAAAACCTATCCATCCAAAGGTATAAGGGCGAGTAGCCGTGGCATATTGATTATACGAACCGGAAATCCATGACCCACTCCAACCGATATTCTCTGATGTAGATTGAGGCCCCATTCCGTAACGGTCGGACGGGAGGTAACGGCCGATTCGTGCCCACGAACCAAACAAGGCAAGATCGGAAATCCAACTGACATTTTCCATCAAAGAATGCTTCAAATTCCAATTTAAGTTTGCAGCCGGAGTAAAAAGCCACTTATGGTTCGGGTGTACGGAAGTAACCCCGTCATAGCGAAACATCACACCTGCCGATAAATAGTCTCTCCACCGATAGCCTACATTCAATGAGGAATTCATAAAATGCAATACTTCCTGATCCAAAAAGTTGGTTACTTTATATCCTCCTCCTGAAGTACTCTTATGCATATCATCGTTCCCATCATATCCTCTGGTATAATTATAATGAAAACGATCTTCCTCCATAGCTCCCTTCAAATCAAAAGAAAGCTTATGCCCTTTCGTGAAATCTATATCATATCCCAGATAAAAATCCCCGATAAACCGTCGATTATAGGCCGAATAATTTGATGTAAAGTTCATAGACTCAATGACAGTCGTAGGCCAAAAAGCATTACGTACATCCGTCTCATAATCAAATTTTACAGATACTCCGGCACGTAAAGCACGCCAAAGGTAATTTAAAGCCAGACTACCATTCAATGCAATATTGTCATTGTCATCCTTCGAATCATCCAAGTAAGAAAGATAAGTGTCACTTCCGGACTGAGTCGGAGGCAACGGCGTAGACAAGGACGGGAAATACTCCATCTCCGCATAACGATCCCTTAACGTATTGTTCCGCGAACGTGATACTTTCGTGGCTTGCAGGATCGTACTTACCGTCAAGCCTTTTACGGGCATCATGTTCAAATAGAAATCAATATTGTATTTCGAATAGTCTGTATTATCCGCCATACCCTCATTGGTAGCCGTCCCAATAGCAAACAAATAATTGGCAATACCTTTGCCGCCGGCTACAGACGCATTCACGTTATATTGCAACTGGGGAGTGTTATAATAATCCTCGGCCCAACCCGGTACTCCGAAAAACATAGGATCGGTTCTATCTTTCAAATAAGCAGGAAGATAACGGTCCAAATCCGTACCTTCGGGGTAAAATCCGGCACGGAAATTCCGCTCATCGTTTGCATTCGTCATCCGCACATCCCCGTTGGAGGCCATAGATGCCGTTAAACTGGCATCTACCGTAACATTCGGTCCTCCCCTGTATCCGTCCCGGGTCACAATCCAAATGGCTCCGTTAGCTGCCAACGGGCCTAACTTAGCCAGCTCGTAAGGGTCTTTTATAACTTCTATCGACTCTATATTGGCCAAATGCAAACCGGCCAGAAGATTAGTGGCTGTCCCCAAAGGATTCACGTCATTATTCTTTATACTATATGAATAAGCCCGGTTTTCTATGATAGGAACCCCGTTGACGTATACAGCCGGCTGAGTGGACATCGCATCGACTTTCGAGAACAAAGGGACGGACGTTCCGCGCAAAAACATGGCTTGCTGCGTTCCGGGTTCCCCACTCGGCTCCTGTATGTACAATCCGGGTACTTGTCCTTTTAAATTTTGTTGAAGAGAAATGTACGGTGACCGGTAGACTCCCATCATGTCGACCGAGTCCGGTAGCCCCAAGGCCTTACACGGTTTTTGGGCTTCCTGAAGAAAATCCTGTTTTTCTCTCTTTTTCGTACCGTCCTTCAGTAAGGTATCATTCCTCAAGGCTTCTTTTCGATAAGATGTCACACTACTGCCTGCATCCGATTGTGACAAAGGGTACCTATAGTTCATGCAGTATGCACTTCCAGCATACAGCATGGAAAAACAATATACCGCACAAAACGGATAGGTGATTCGACTGTATCGTCTTCCTTTTCTTTTGTTTTTCATACAAATTTTAGTTAATTCGACATGGTGCAAAAATAAAGGTATATTAAAAGAATGCAGTACAATATTCAACCAAGTTAACCCGTTTTTAGACCAAATTAGAGAAATCCAAAGATAAAAATCATTCAACCAAAGATATTTTTGATTCAGAATCCACGCACAAAGCATTAATTATCAAAATAATACAAAAACCTCTCTATCAGTTTCATTCGGAAACGAATAGAGAGATGCATATCGCCTTTAAGACAAACAGTAATCCCTAATATTTGATAAAACCAAGTCCTCCCCGTCAGACATCCAGTTCACGCCTACGTAAAAATTCCGTCGGGGTGATTCCGAACTGTTCCTTAAAACAGGTGGAAAAATACTTCGCACTGGAAAATCCGGTGGAATAAGCAACGGACTCCAATGACGTCTCCCCCTTTTCTAAAAGTTCGTATGCATGCTTCAGCCGGATATTTTTCACAAACTCTACGGGCGAAAGATCCGTGATAAGCTTTATCTTACGATAAAAAGATGATTTGGACATTCCCACCTCGCGGGCTATCGTGTTCACATCTATATCTATCGCCTTCTTCATATTATGCTCTATAATCGAAATTACCTTATCCAGAAACTTCTGATCCAGAGCTGACATTTTCAACATGGCAGTCCTCACTTCCCGCTCTTCCTTAAAGTCTCTTTGGGCACAACGCTTATGTTCCAAGAAACTTTCCACTCTGGCTTCAAGCACTCTCAGCTCGAACGGTTTAGCCACATAACCGTCACATCCGGCCTTATAACACTCTATTCTATCTTCCGGAGCGTTTTTTGCCGTCAGTAAAATCACCGGAATATGGCTCGTATTAATATCGGCCTTCAAATGGCGACACAGTTCAAGACCATCCATATTCGGCATCATCACGTCACTGATAATCACATCCACAGCGTTATTCTCAATCACGGCAACAGCTTCTACACCATCGTGTGCCAACAGGACTTTATGGCGGTGCGAGAAAACACGGCACATTACATCCAATAAGTCCACATTGTCGTCCACCAGCAACATACAACCGTCCACTTCCTTTTGCGGTTCAGTTTTCTCTAATACGGAATAGCCCACAATATTCTCTTCGTGAGGAAGTTCAAGCTCTTCCACCGCCGACATATCTTCCTGAGGAGCAAAATCTTCCGGCAAATAAGCAGATTTCTCCATCGGCAAAAGAACTGAAAATTCAGTCCCCTTACCGACCGTGCTCTCCAATGCAATCCGTCCGTGATGAATCTCCAGCAACTCTTTTACGAGAGACAGCCCTATCCCATTTGCTTCTGCCGCCGTGTCCGTCGTAGCAGTATAAAAACGATTGAATACAAAAGGCTGTTTTTCAAGAGGAATGCCCACACCGGTATCTTTGACCCGAATCAATGCTGAACGTACACCGTCATTTTCCACCACAGAAAGAGAAACAGTGATTTCACCGCCTTCATTCGTATATTTATAAGCATTAAACAACAAATTATACAAAACTTTCTCCAGTATATCCCGGTCAAAGCAAGCCGAAATATGGGGCTTCTCCGCCACAACGGCAAAAGAGATATGCTTCTTGTCCATCAGCACGGAAAAGTTCATCCGGCATAAATCTTCTATAAAGACTGAAATATCTCCCTCGGACACCTGAAGGCTCATTTTCCCATTCTCAATCTTTCGGAAGTCAAGCACTTGCTGAATCAAATGTTTCAATTGGCGCAGGCTGCTTCTCATTTTATCCAACTGGGGAATTCTATTTTTATACGTCATGACCATATCGTCAATCAAACAGGATATGATTGTGATGGGCGTAAGGAAATCATGAGATATATTTGTGAAATAGCGTAACTTAGCCTGTGTCAGTTCCTCGCTCTTTTCCTTTTCTATTTGAATAATCTTCAATTCGTTGCGCAACCTGACACGGTAGACTGCCCATCGGTAACAACAATATGCAAGTATCCCGCAAAGGAACACATATATCACATACGCCCACCACGTCTCATAAAAAGCCGGTTTACGTTCTATCAAATAGGAAACCGTCTTCGCACTCCACCTCCCTTCACTGTCCGTGGCACGCAGTTCCAATATACTCTCTCCCTTGGGCAATTTGTTATAATAGGCACGAGGCAGATTATTTCCGGTATATACCCAGTCGTTGTTTACGCCCTTAATCCGATAGGCATACAGTACTTGCCTGGGAGAAGAATAGTTCAAAGTCGAAAAATCAATTTCAATATCATGAGCGTCCGCCCCCAATACAAGTTTCCGCGACTGTATATCCAACAATCCCTCTTCAGAAAAGCCTCCGTCCAAGATTGATTTTCCTGAAACCCTCACATCCGTGATATCCACATCCACAGCCTGTGCCTTTCCTGCCAAATCAGACATCCCCTTGAAACCGGTAATTCCTCCGTCTCTACCATAATAATAGACACCATCATAATAGAAACAGGCATTCCGCTCAAAAGAATGTATTCCGGTATCGTCCAGTCCGGCGTACGACTTTATCACCTCATTATCCGGACTGAATTCTATCACATTTTTAGCCGTAGAGACCCATATATGCCCCTCTTTACCCGTAATAATGTCGTAAATAGAAGCATTGATATAACTATAAAATAATGGAGAATAATCTTTCGCCTTGTTCGTCGCTATATCCCAAGCCTGCACATATCCTTCCGTCGTACCAATCCATATTTTCCGACGGTGCACATCGGAACAAAGGGTCTCTATATTATCTGAAAGCAATGTGCTGTTATGCGCATTAAAATGCATAACCGTATATTTCACGACCTCGCCCCGACGATATTCCGGAACAATCCGATAAAGTCCGTGCCCGTGGGTCCCCAGCCAAATAGCTCCTCGCGTATCAATCTCCATGGATGAAATATCATGGATATCCACTTTTATTACGGCCAATTTATCGCGGTCTGTACGACAAACCACGAGACCATAATCCGTCGCAACCCATATATTCCCAAGCGAATCCTCTTTAATTGATAAAGGAACTCCCGCACCTATACTTTTAAGATCTAAAACCTTCTTTAGAGTGGGCAATTTTACCCCCCCCCGTGTTAAAAATACATAAATTTTAGGTGCAAATTTAGCTCCCACCCAAACCTCTTCTTTTTGCGAAGAAGGTGAAAAGAACGTAGAAATATCTCCCAAATCCCCTAAATCATCCGTAGACTCCAGGTCACGGCAAAAAAACAGAGAATTATCACCGGGAGTATACCACCCCAAACCGATACGGTCGTAATTAATCCAAAACAGCTCCGCGTTATTCTTGAATATCCCCCGGACGATAGGACTAAGCCTTCCCGTTTTGTCTTGCCATACAGGCAAAGAGTAATTAGAGATTTGGCTGTCATTGACAATCAACTGATAAGCTCCGTCCCCGGCTGCAGATATCCAGATATTCCCCTCTCTATCGGCACAAATCCGATTAAACAGATTATTCGTCTGGGTGGCCAACTTGTCCGACGGTATAGCCACCAAATGCCCGTCTTCAATCCGGGCGATGGTCAAACCATAATAACCGAGCATCCACAAATATCCCCAGTGGCTGTCTTCGAACAAACAAAAAGCATACTTCAAATTCTGAACTTCGTCTTCGTTCTCGCCCGACAGAGACTCGCTGACATAATGAATGGCATTCTTGTCGTCCACCTCCATCCTGAACAGTCCTTCTCCCCATGTAGAAAGCCAATACCTTCCTTGCTTGTCTTGCAACATACGAAAAGGATTGTCGTATAACCCCAATCGGGGCATACGCTCGAAACGGTCCGTCGTCCGGTTATAACGGTACAACCCGCTTTGCCAGAAACCGGCCCAAACCGTACCGGCCTCATCTTTATATACCATGTTCACGCTGGTCACGGGAAGGCTTGAATCGTAAGACTTGACCTCGGACAAATCCGGACTAAGCCGTACCAATTTCTTATATGAACCGACCCAGATATACCCTTCATCGTCGGTCACGATGGAGCGTATCTCATAATTCGTCAACAAAGAATCCGTAAAAGAAATGAACCGATTGGTCCTCTTATCCCACGCACACATTCCTTTCTGCGTACCGATGAGAATTTTCCCATCCCGTGTCTCGGTAATTTCCCGGATGTCGTTATGAGGCAAAAGTGTAGGATACATTGGAGAAGAGCGAAAGACATGAAGCCCGTAGCCATCGTAGCGGCACAACCCGTCGGTAGTGCCCAACCAAAGTACTCCTTCCTGGTCCTGATACATACAATACACCTTATTGGAAGGCAACTGTCCCAACAAAGGAAACGGCTTCACTGAGATCTTATCCAATAAACTCCCGCAAGCCCAAGCCGTATACAGTAAAAACCTGTC
>ENA-OZSL01000827-OZSL01000827.1-human-gut-metagenome-genome-assembly--contig:-NODE-827-length-7711-cov-7.662226_pt1 | contig 7711 bp, 6 predicted proteins | sample MGYA00244124_ERZ653970 | MGnify/ENA primary metagenome ERZ653970 (study PRJEB26926, sample SAMN06164513) | human gut metagenome | biome: ENVO:00009003; feature: ENVO:2100002; material: ENVO:00002003... | reverse complement strand
GCCCTACGCTATATAATTAAGCCCTTTCAGGGCACTCCGCAAAATTATCATTTACTATTCCGAGATATAAGTCATGACAGTTTTTTAATCGTCAAATAGCAAATTAATAAAATGAAAGCAATCTTTTGTATCACAGGGCTTGCCATACAAGGTTTGACAATATCAGCCCAGGCGCAAACCGGCAAACCGAATATTGTGGTTATTATGACCGATCAGCAGCGTGCCGATTTGTGCGGCAGGGAAGGTTTTCCTCTGGAAGTGACTCCCTTTGTCGACCGGTTGGCGCAGGAGAATGTATGGTTCAATAAGGCATACACTGTGATGCCAGCTAGCTCTCCGGCACGTTGTTCCATGTTCACCGGGCGTTTTCCTTCCGCCACTCACGTACGCACGAATCATAATATTCCTGACATTTCCTATCAACAGGACTTAGTGGGCGTATTGAAAGAAAACGGATATAAAACAGCATTGGTCGGCAAGAATCACGCTTACCTGAAACCTGCCGACCTTGATTTCTGGTCTGAATACGGACACTGGGGAAAGCACAAAAAGACGACTCCCGCAGAGAAGGAGACTGCCCGTTTCCTGAATCAGCAAGCCAGGGGGCAATGGTTGGAGCCATCTCCCATCTCGCTGGAAGAACAGCATCCCACCAAAATCGTGAACGAAGCACTAGCATGGATTAAGCAGCAGAAAGAAAATCCTTTCTTCGTATGGGTTTCTTTTCCGGAACCTCACAACCCTTATCAGGTATGTGAACCCTATTACTCCATGTTCTCCCCCGATAAGCTTCCCGTCTTAAAGACCTCCCGCAAAGATTTGGCAAAGAAAGGAGAGAAATACCGTATTTTGGCGCAACTGGAAGACGCGTCCTGCCCGAACCTGGAACAAGACTTGCCTCGAATCCGTGCCAACTATATCGGAATGATCCGGTTGATAGACGATCAGATCAAGAGACTGATCGAATCATTGAAAGCCAGCGGACAATATGAAAACACCCTCTTTGTCGTACTTTCCGACCACGGTGACTACTGGGGGGAATACGGATTGATTCGTAAAGGAGCCGGACTTTCCGAAAGCCTCGCACGTATCCCGATGGTATGGGCAGGATATCACATTAAGAACCAGCCTGCCCCTATGGATAGCCACGTATCGATAGCCGACCTTTTCCCCACCTTCTGCTCTGCCATCGGTGCCGAAATACCGGCAGGAGTTCAGGGTCGTAGCTTGTGGCCGATGCTGACCGGAAAAGCTTACCCTAAAGAAGAATTCTCCAGCATGGTCGTACAGCAAGGCTTCGGAGGAGCCGATGTCGGACTGGATGCCTCCTTGACTTTTGAACAGGAAGGAGCATTGACTTCCGGCAAAATAGCCCACTTCGACGAACTGAACACCTGGACGCAAAGCGGTACCTCACGCATGATAAGAAAGGATGACTGGAAACTGGTTATGAATCATTATGGCAACGGAGAACTCTATAATTTAAAGAAAGATCCTTCGGAAGTTCATAATCTGTTTGGCGAGAAGAAATACTGCGAAATTCAAACAGAACTTCTGACCCGTTTACTGGCATGGGAGTTGCGTTTGCAGGATCCGCTGCCTCTCCCGCAAAGACGTTACCATTTTAAACAGAATCCATTTAATTATCTCCACCCGGAACACTAAAAAATAAGAAGATTGTACATACCTACGGATATTAAAAACATGATTCCATGAAGTCTGCCCCGCAACGGCCTATTTTTGTATCCGTAAACATAAAACAGAAATATATGAAATTGATTTTGCGATTAGGATTGATCTTGTTTACAGGATTTATTTCCATCTCTACAGCATCAGCACAGTTATATGGAACGGCAGATACAAACGCTCCGGAACTACGTGTTCCGACATCTGTAAAGCCGGCATTTGATTATTGGATGAGGGACACTTGGGCTACGCTGGGTCCCGACGGTTATTATTATATCACAGGAACGACCTCTACCCCCGACCGTTACTTTCCGGGACAGAGGCATTGCTGGGACTGGAACGACGGTTTGTATCTGTGGCGTTCCAAAGATATGAAGTCCTGGGAAGCCAGAGGACAAATATGGTCGATGGAAAAAGACGGAACCTGGCAAAAAAAGCCGAAAGTATATAAAGCAGGAGAGAAATATCAGAAGAAATCTATCAACGGTGATCCGATGGACAACCGTTTCCATGCTGTATGGGCTCCGGAAATGCATTATATCAAAAGTGTGAAGAACTGGTTTATCGTTGCCTGCATGAATGAGTCGGCAGGTGGGAGAGGTTCTTTCATTTTGCGGAGCAAGACCGGAAAGCCGGAAGGACCGTACGAGAATATCGAAGGTAATAAAGATAAAGCTATCTTCCCGAACATCGACGGAAGTTTGTTCGAAGATACGGACGGCACTGTCTACTTTGTCGGGCACAACCATTATATCGCCCGTATGAAACCGGATATGAGCGGATTTGCCGAGGAACTGAAAACATTGAAAGAGAAAAAATATAATCCGGAACCATATATTGAAGGAGCGTTTATCTTCAAATACGATAACAAATATCACCTCGTACAAGCTATATGGTCGCACCGTACGTCGGAGGGAGATACCTATATTGAGAAAAAGGGAGTAACCTCACCGAAGACACGTTATAGTTACGACTGCATCATCTCGACCGCCGATAATGTGTATGGTCCCTATAGCGAACGCTACAATGCCATCACGGGAGGAGGACACAACAATCTTTTCCAGGATAAGGATGGAAACTGGTGGGCTACCATGTTCTTCAATCCGCGTGGGGCACAGGCGGCAGAGTATAAAGTGACGTGCCGTCCCGGATTAATTCCGATGATCTATGAGAATGGTAAATTCAAACCCAACTTTAATTATAATACCAAATGAAAACTTCTTTATTGATAGCAGGCAGCCTGGCTCTGGTCCCGATGACGTATGCGCAGGACAAGCCGAATATTATTATCATACTGGCAGACGATTTGGGCTTCTCCGATCTCGGCTGTTTCGGTGGTGAGATTCATACACCGGTACTGGATAAACTGGCAAAGAATGGCGTCCGTATGACGCAGATGTACAACAGTGCCCGTAGTTGCCCGTCGCGTGCCAACCTGTTGACGGGACTTTATCCGCATCAGACGGGATTGGGACACATGGACGGCAGTCATCCTGCCTGGCCGAAAGGATATTCCGGTTTCCGTTCCAATTCGGACAACGTCACGATTGCAGAAGTCCTGAAAGATGCCGGATATTTTACGGCTATGTCAGGAAAGTGGCATTTGGGGAATAAGTCGAATCCTATTCTTCGTGGTTTCCAGGAGTATTACGGTTTGTTGGGCGGATTCAACTCTTTCTGGAATCCGGCAGTATATACCCGTTTGCCGAAAGACCGTACGCCCAGACACTATGAGGAAGGAACTTTCTACGCTACCAATGTGATAACGGATTATGCGATTGACTTTATCGACCAGGCACATCAGGAGAAGAAACCGTTGTTCCTGTATCTGGCCTATAACGCTCCCCATTTCCCTTTGCACGCACCGAAAGAAGTGACCGATAAATATATGTCTCTCTATATGCAGGGATGGGACAAGATTCGTGACGCCCGCTGGAAACGGATTGTGGACCTGAAACTTATGCAGGGAAAGCCGGCACTTAGTCCGCGTGGTGTAGTTCCCGAAAGTCTGTTTGAAGATGAAACGCATCCGCTACCGGCATGGGATTCATTGACGAAAGATCAGCAGACCGACCTCGCACGCCGTATGTCCATTTTTGCCGCTATGGTAGATGTGATGGACGCGAACATCGGCCGGGTAGTGGATGAATTGAAGAAAAACGGTGAGTTGGACAATACGTTTATCATGTTTATGTCCGATAACGGAGCTTGTGCCGAATGGCACGAATTCGGTTTCGACAAACAGACCGGAGTCGAATACCATACCCATACCGGAGAAGAACTCGACCAAATGGGTTTGCCCGGAACCTATCATCATTACGGTACAGGCTGGGCAAATGTTTGCTGCACGCCGTTCACGCTCTATAAACATTATGCACACGAAGGAGGTATTTCCACTCCGTGTATCATTTCCTGGGGTAATCATGTGAAGAACAAAGGCGGACTGAATCATCAGCCTGCACAATTCTCCGATATCATGTCTACCTGTGTGGAACTGGCAGGAGCCACTTATCCGAAAGAATATCAGGGAAGAGCGATTCTGCCTACGGCAGGTCAGTCTATCCTTCCGATTGTGAAAGGAAAGAAGATGCCCGAAAGATATATTTATGCCGAGCATGAAGGCAACCGCATGGTGCGTAAAGGTGACTGGAAGCTGGTTTCCGCCAACTTCAAGGGAGATGAATGGGAATTGTACAACATCAAGGAAGACCGTACCGAACAGCACAACCTGATCGGTAAATATCCTGAAATGGCAAAAGAATTGGAAACAGCCTATTTCGAATGGGCGGACAAGAGTGATGTTTTGTATTTCCAGAAAATGTGGAATACCTACAATAAGAATCGACGGAAAGATTTTAAAGAATATAAAACCCGCTAATGCTTATGGATAAGAGAATCTTACTAACTCTGGCTTTAGGAGCCATGTCGCAGGTGTTTACCCATGCATGGGAGCCTAAAGGAGATAAAATTAAAACAGTATGGGCTGAACAGGTGACGCCGGAAAATGTGTGGCAAAGTTATCCTAGACCACAGTTGCAACGGGCAGAATGGATCAATCTGAACGGATTGTGGAAGTATGCCGTAACGGATCAGAACACGCCTCGGAAGAACGTTTCCTTTGAAGGGGAAATCCTGGTTCCGTTTGCGATTGAATCATCTCTGTCCGGAGTGCAGAAAACATTTCTTCCTACGGATAAACTATGGTATCAACGTGAGTTCACCTTAGATCCTTCCTGGAAGAACAAATCTACTATCCTGCATTTCGGAGCAGTGGATTATGAATGTCAAGTATGGGTGAATAACCGGTTGGTCGGTACGCATAAAGGAGGAAACAACCCGTTCTCGTTCGATATTACTAAATACCTGAAGAAGAGTGGCCCTCAAAGCATTGAAGTAGCCGTCACCGACCCGACGGACACGGAGTCTATCTCCCGAGGAAAACAGCAACTTAACCAGGAAGGTATCTGGTACACGCCTGTATCGGGCATTTGGCAAACTGTGTGGCTGGAAGCGGTGAATAAAACCTATATTCGTCAGGTACTTCCTTCCACTGATATTGAGAGAAAATCCGTGAAGCTGGCTTTCGATATAATCGGAGCCAAAGGCAATGAAGAAGTGAAAATAGAAGTGTTGGATGATGGCAAAGTAATCAAGACGGTGGAACAGAAGTTGACTAATGCGATAGAAATAGACGTTCCGAACGCTGTCTTATGGTCTCCCGAATCTCCGAAACTGTATCATTTGAATATTGTCTTATCCAATGGAGGACGTGTTTTAGACCGGGTAAAGAGTTACTTTGCCTTGAGAAAAGTAGATGTCCGTAAAGATGAATGTGGATACAACCGTATTTGCCTGAATAACCAACCCATCTTCCAATACGGTCCGCTGGATCAAGGCTGGTGGCCCGACGGATTGTTGACTCCTCCTTCCGAGGAAGCGATGCTGTGGGACATGGTGCAGTTGAAAAAGATGGGATTCAATATGATCCGTAAACATATCAAAGTAGAACCGGAGCAATATTATTATTACGCCGATTCCCTGGGATTGATGATGTGGCAAGACATGGTTTCCGGTTTTGCTACGTCAAGGAAGAAGGAGGAACACGTCAATCCGTTGGCTACTACTGATTGGAACGCCCCCGAAGAACACACCCGCCAATGGCAAAAAGAAATGTTCGAGATGATCGACCGTCTCCGTTTCTATCCCTGTATCACTACCTGGGTGGTTTTCAATGAAGGATGGGGACAGCACAACACGGTGGAAATCGTAAATAAAGTGATAAAATACGACGATACACGCCTGATAAACGGAGTGACCGGCTGGACGGACAGAGGCGTAGGCGATATGTACGACGTACATAATTATCCTGTCACTTCCATGATTCTGCCGGAGAACAACGGCAACCGCATTTCCGTACTGGGAGAATTCGGCGGCTATGGCTGGGCGATCAAGGAACATATCTGGAATCCGAATATGAGGAACTGGGGGTATAAGAATATAGACGGAGCAATGGCTCTGATTGATAGTTACGGCCGTCTGGTATATGATTTGGAAACGCTGATTGCCCAAGGGTTGAGTGCGGCTGTTTATACACAAACCACAGATGTGGAGGGAGAAGTAAACGGCCTGATTACTTACGACCGGAAAGTAACTAAAATACCGGAAGGCTTGTTACACCTGATGCACAACCGTTTGTATGAAATCACCCCTGCGAAAGCTGTTACTTTGATTGCAGACAGTCAGAACGGAAGCAAGAATACCCGCCTTGTCAGTCTGAACGGTCAGGAGCTGAAAATGACTTCTTTGCCTTTCGACTGTCCCCCTCGTTCTACGGTAGTATCAGAAGCTACTTTTAAGGTGGATAAGGATTTCAGTCATCTGTCTTTATGGCTGAATGTTGCCGGAGAAGCAAAAGTATGGCTGAATGGAGTGGAAGTCTTTGCGCAGGAGGCAAAGCAGACCAGGCAATATAATCAATACAATATCAGCGATTACAGCCGTTACTTGCGAAAAGGAAGTAATTTGTTGAAAATTGAAGTGAAAGATAGCAAGAAGATGAGATTCGATTATGGGTTGAGGGCTTATTAATCAGATTCATATTCTACTTTGTGAGTTTCTTGCTATAAAGTTGAAAGTCAAGTGAATATCTGCAATATCAAGTTAATGTATGAGCCCCATAGCGATGTCACTATAGGGCTCATTAACTATCATTTTTCCGGCTCACTCGTATGGGCACATTTCTTTATAACAAACTTTCTTATTGAAATTTCTTATCTTCTTCGAGGAGCTCCTGGCTACATTGCTCCGGTGCTAGAGGGGTAAAGAGTTCTATCAGGTTTTCTTCGGGATCGCGCAGGTATAGGGTACGCATCCCCCAATCGGGCATATCCGTAGGTTCGGTGATAAACGTCACGCCTTTTGCTTTTAGATCGGCAAAAGTTTCGTCGAGGTTATCTACACTGAATGAAACCATTAATTTCTCACGCATCGCAACGGGCTGTTGCTTATCTGCATTGCCTACCGCAGGTGCCATCCAGTCGGATACAAAAAGGGTGAAGCCTTCTATCCCGTCAGCTACTTTAAAATTGGCATATCCGCTATTTTCATCTCCCCAGGATGGCTCTAATCCGAGTTGTTCGGTGTAGAACTTGAAGCATTTGGCGAAGTCTTTCACTAATAATCTTACGTTGCTGAATCTCATGGTTTACTGATTAATAGTTTGTAATTTGTTTCTTATATCAAAATGCAAATATAATCATTCTATTGGATAGCGTTTCAAAAAACTGTATTTACCTCATTAGTGCATAGAAACGAGTTAAACGGTGCGCTAATGAATGGGTCCAGGGTGAGGGGTGGTGAGGGTAGATTTATAACTTTCGTATTTTTTTTTGAGGATAAAAAAGGAGATAGTATAGAAAATAATAAAATAAAAGGTTATAAATCTACCCTCACCACCCCTCACCTGGACCCATATCTTATCTGTCTCTTATACACATCTCCGAGCCCACGAGACTAGCGCTCATCT
>ENA-OZSL01000756-OZSL01000756.1-human-gut-metagenome-genome-assembly--contig:-NODE-756-length-8404-cov-3.164810_pt1 | contig 8404 bp, 9 predicted proteins | sample MGYA00244124_ERZ653970 | MGnify/ENA primary metagenome ERZ653970 (study PRJEB26926, sample SAMN06164513) | human gut metagenome | biome: ENVO:00009003; feature: ENVO:2100002; material: ENVO:00002003... | reverse complement strand
CCCTGCTTTTCCTTTCTGAATTTTAATATTTTAATTTATAATTTTATTCGAAACCGCCTGTCTTATAAGCTCAATTACATTGACGTTTCCCATAAGCCCGCTGACAGTTATCCTTGTCATATTCTCAACCCCGTCCCGCGGTATATTCACCTCATAATCTATATCCGTCGCATCGTCTCCAACCAAACACTGAGCAATAAATCCCGCCTTGTGTGAAGCGTCGATAGCAATATCAGAATATGAACCGTAGGGGTATGCAATCATATCGCATGTTTTTCCCAAGTTCTTTTCTATCAAATATTTAGACTTGCGAAGCTCGTAGTTAAGAGTGTCCTTATCCAGCTCGCCGAGTTTAACATGGTCGTTTGTGTGCGATTCTATATCAATGAGACCGCTGTCCTGCATCTCTTTTGCCTGCTCCCATGTGAAGTGTGAATAATTCACCTTTCCGCTTTCCTTTGTAGCCCCTACTGTATCGGTTACTACAAAAATAGTCGCCGGGATCTCGAGTTCTTTCAAAATCGGAAACGCCACTTCATAGTTTGACGAGTATCCGTCGTCAAATGTTATTATAATAGGATTTGTTGGGATAGTCTTAGAACCGTCACGGCATTTCACAAAATCCACATAATCTCTTAATGATATAGGAGTATACTGCGTCTTAATCGCCGTCATATGCAAACGAAAATCTCTTGGTGAGATAATAGATATCGCATTTGAGCTGTCAAAATCATCCGATATATGATGATATAACAATATTGGCACCTTAACAACATCAGCTTCCGGTGTTCCGGCTCTAACCTCATTAGGAGGCTGCGTCGCCGACGGTTTTTGGGTAGGCGCTGCTGTTGGTTCAGGCGTGGCATCTGGGTTCTTAGTCGGTTCAGGCGTAGCGTTCGGGTCTTTTGTCGAAGCCGGAGCCGGAGTTGCGGTCGAATATATATCCTTTATCCAAGAAGGCGGATTTCCCGTCTCGGAATTTGCGCTTGAACTTCCCGTAGTATTTCCAAAAGCAACATTAACGCTGCCATCATAATCAAGGCCGGTTTCTTCGGCAAATGCCGCCGTTCCATAAAATGAAATTGATGAAGCAGCAATCATCGCCGCTAAAACCAGGGATAATTTCTTCATAATCAATTCTCCTTTATTGTTTACTTAAAAACTTTTTCTATTACACTAATAAATTCATCGTTATTCTGTGAACCTACAATGTATCTAAGTATAGTCTCTGTTACATCTGCTGTATTCTGTCCCACAAGAGCCCTGCGGATACGCCAAACAGCTTCCTTTTCTCTCTGACTTAACAAGAGCTCTTCTTTTCTCGTGCCGGATTTGGCTATGTCTATTGCCGGAAATACACGGCGCTCCTGTAACTTTCTGTCAAGATGAACCTCCATATTTCCGGTCCCTTTAAACTCCTCATAAATCACGTCGTCCATGCGGCTGCCGGTCTCTATAAGCGCGGTTCCTAAAATTGTCAGGCTTCCGCCCCCTTCAATATTTCTGGCCGCGCCAAAAAATCTTTTGGGCTTATATAAGGCGCCGGGATCCAATCCGCCTGAAAGAGTTCTTCCGGTTGGAGCTATAGTTAAGTTATACGCTCTGGCCAGACGTGTTATGCTGTCCAGCAGTATAACAACGTCCTTTTTATGTTCAACCAAACGCTTTGCCCTTTCCAATACGATCTCTGCCACCTTTGTATGATTCTGCGGCTCCTCGTCAAATGTGGAATATATAACGTCGCCCTTTATGCTTCTCTGCATATCGGTAACTTCTTCAGGGCGCTCGTCTATCAGCAGAACTATCAAATTAACGTCAGGATTATTTTGGGTTATCCTATTCGCTATATTTTTAAGAAGCGTTGTTTTTCCGGCTTTAGGCGGAGCAATTATTATTCCCCTCTGACCTTTTCCGACAGGCGCTATTAGATCTATTATCCTCATAGAATAATCCGTCTTGACTGTCTCAAGTTTCAAACGCTCTCTGGGATAGATAGGCGTCAAATCCTCAAAAGCTTTTCTGCGTATTGACACGTCTACCTTATCGCCGTTTACGGACTGAACATAAAGAAGAGCCTGATACTTTTCACCCTCATGCTGCATTCTCGTGTTTCCGACAATATAGTCCCCCGTTTTAAGTCTGAATCTTCTAATCTGAGCCTGAGGCACATACACATCGTCAGGACCCGACTGGTAATTATCCGACCTCAAAAATCCATATCCGTCTTCAAGAACCTCAAGAACTCCGCTCATTAAGTTTGTGCGGCGAACCGGGTCACTGTATTCTATAACTTCATTTTTTACAGGCTGAACAGCCGGTTTATCATTTTTATTTTCTCCGCCCGGGCGGCTGTTATTCTGAGGTTCCTTTTCTGAAACATTATTTTTTTGCAACGCCTGATTAGAAGCTTCTGACGGATTCTTAACCTCTTCAGTTTTTTCCGCTTTTTCATTTTCAATAAAATCAGAAACCGCTTCAATAAGCTCCTGTTTCTTTAGTTTTGAAACGCCTTTAAGACCCAGATTTTTAGCATATTCTCTGAGCTCAACTATCTTCATATTTTCTAGTTTCTCCATTTCAGCGGAGCTGCTTTTCCTGTTCATTAAATCCTCCTACTTTGACGATAAGTTATCATAATCCGTCGGCGTAACCAACTGCACTATCGGGTTGTTTTCATACATAGCTTTTGTCAGGGTTGATTCTGAAATATATTTTTGAGTATTTTCATTCTCCCTCAGCGGGGTTATAGCATATACAAGAGCCAAAACTAAATATATTATGATAACACCCTCAATTATTCCAAATACCACTCCAACCGCTCTGTCAAAAAATCTTATCACGGGAAGTCTTGAAACGATATTAACCACTTTTCCTATAATAGAAATTAAAATTCGGGTTATAATAAACACCGACAAAAATGATATCAAGTTTAAAACCAAATTTGTAATAAAGCTGGTTAAAGCGTCATTTAAAGCCGTCTGTCCGGTTGCCACCATGCTTCTCATGTACTCCGGCAGCGCCGTCGCAGTTAATGTTTCCGAGGCTATTTTGGGTTCAACATATTTCGTCTGCACAATTGAACGAACCATATCTCCAAAAGCGCTTCCGACTATAAAATCCTTAATATAAGGATAAAGGATATATGCCAAAATTATGCTCGCAATAAAAGCCGCTACCTTATATGCTGATTTTAAAAAACCGTTTTTATAACCCACCCAGATAAAAATTGCGAAAAAACATGCTGTTAGAATATCAAGCACCGTGAAACCTCCTAGAATATTTTCCGACAAACTCTGTTATTTTATCCTGACAATATCAGCCTTATTCCCTCCGAGAACCAAAACATTGCGTTCATTCCCATATATACCTATGCTCATTATATCATGTGATATCTCTATAGATTTTTTAAGTTTTCCTTTATAATTTAAACATATAAGGTTTCTGGAAGTCGCTGCGATTATATTGTCATTATAACCGGCAATGTTTTTTATCTCGTCACTGCTGGTATAGCTTCCGAGATATTTGCCCGAAATACTATAAATCTCAAGCACTGAGTTTCCCCTGCTGTCCCTGCACAGGAACAACAGATTATCACCGTTTTCAACATCATATTTGACAGGTGATTTTCCGGCTAAATCAATTTCAAAATTCTTATTCCCTTTTTTTGAAAATCCAAATATCTTGCTTTGTCCGACAGCAGTTATATTGCTGTTTTTATCAAAATTAATTTTCGCAATGAGAGTGTCCTCGCAAATTGCAGTGCCGCTCTCCTGTCCGTTTGACGTATTCATAACCCGAATCTTTGAATAAGTCTCGTCTCCGTCGCTCATCATCTGCGCAACGGCAATATACTTGCCGTCTTTTGATATATCAACGTCCGTTATATATCCCTCTCCGCTGTTCCATTTAAACACCTCGTCAGCCTTTTTATTAAAAACCACCACTGTGCCCTTATAACCTTCTTCGGCAAGCGCGGCAACCGCAAATCCCTTTTTATTGACTTTAGCTGACAATATATCAGTGCTTATTGGATAGCTTACTATATTGTTCCCATTTGTATCATACAGATTCAAGCTGTTATTTCCGTCCAGGTCCGCTAAAAGCGCATATTTTCCGGCAATATCTATTGTCGGATTCGTGAGCGTCATTTTTATATTCCAAACGTCTCCGCCTTTGTTGTTAACATCCTTGATTCCGCTTTTGTTAAGCAGCAAAACATCTTTGCCGAAAGCATACTGAATATACTGTCCTCCCGTATCAAACTCCAAATCCGAATATGCACGGTATGTAGTATTCGGAACTATAACAATATTTACAAACAGAGCCAAAAGCACTGCTAAAACCGCCGCGATAAAGCTTAAACGAATTGCGTTGATACGGACGACCTTACCTTTGACAGTAATATTTTTTATACTGCTTCCATCCATCTTTTTTATAAATTTTACTGCGGAGTCATACTTTCTCTTTAAATAGTTGCCTATCTGAGAGAAGCTAAACTCTTTGTTGAGATCAAATTTCATATCAGGTCATCCTTAGCTATAAATATACTTTTTTTAGAAACAACCCCTGAGGCGGAGCTGTAATACCGCCTTGGCGTCTGTCTTTACTGCATATAATTTCAGGAATATCCGAAACCTCAATTCTGCCGGTGCCTACATCCGCAAGCGTACCAACAATTATCCTAACCATATTATATAAGAATGCGTCAGCTTCAACGGTTATTGTCAGCAGTTCGGGAAACTCCCCGCTCTGCTCCGCTCCGCATACGCTAATAGTTCTGACAGTCGTTTTCTGCTGTCCTCCTGCCGCCATAAACCCAGCAAAATCATGCTTTCCCTCAAAAAAAACAGCAGCATCTTTTATCTTTTTAAAATCTAATTTGTATGGAAAATGCCAGCTATATCTATTTAAAAATGGATTTTTTAAAGCGCTGTTCCAAATATTATAAATATACCGCTTTCCGTTTACAGAAAAACGCGAATTAAAATCATCCGCCGCAACCCAGGCTTCCAGGGCGGTTATATCGTCTTCTAACCTATAATTCAACGCGTACGGCAGTTTTTCCACCGGGATTTTTGTTTCTGATTTAAAATTAAAAATATAATCCAAAGCATGTACGCCGGCGTCGGTTCTGCTGCAGCCTGTGACTTTTACATCAGACCCGGTCAGTTCCGAAAGAGCCTTTTCTATAGTGCTCTGAACAGTTACCCCATTAGATTGAGACTGCCAGCCGTGGTAATTTGTTCCGTCATACCTGATTCTCATTGCAATATTTTTTATATTTTCCATATTAAAAACTTCCAAATCCAAAATTCAGTGAAAGAATTATTCCAAGCAATATTAAAACATATAACCAGCTCATTATATCTATTCCTGAGAATTTAAGTTCATAGAGCCTGGTTCTGTTCTCGCCGCCTCTGTAGCAGCGGCATTCCATTGCCGTGGCAAGCTCGTCAGCCCTGCGAAACGCGCTGATAAACAGAGGAATAAGTATCGGCACCATGGCCTTTGCCCTGCTCAGAAGGCTTCCGCTGTCAATGCTGGCACCCCTGGCAGACTGAGCTTTCATAATCTTATCCGTCTCATCCAGCAATGTTGGTATAAACCTCAGCGCGATAGTCATCATCATAGCTATCTCGTGCGCCGGGACATGAATTTTTTTAAATGGGGTCAGCAGGTATTCGAGACCGTCTGTCAGCGCTATCGGAGAAGTTGTCAAAGTTAATAGAGATGTGCCTAAAATCAGAAAAATCAACCTCAGAACCATAAACGCCGCAAAGCGTATACCCTCTTTGGTAATGGTAAATATCCACCAATGCCATACGGGCGTGCCTGAGGTCAAAAACAAATTAAAAAGCCCTGTGAACACAATAAATATCATTATCGGCTTAAGCCCTTTTATTAAATACTTAGGAGACAATTTTGACACAAAAACACAAATCCCCAAAAATACCGCCAATGCCAAATAGCCGTAAAAATTCTGAACGATAAACACCAAAACCACATACGCTATCATTATTAAAATTTTAGTTCTCGGGTCCAGCTTGTGGATAAAAGAATTCCCGGGAAAATATTGACCGAGTGTTATATCTTTTAGCATTTTTCCGCCTTTCAATAAAACTGTATTAAATATTTTACTTCAACATAGGAGCCAGCACTCTGTATGCGTCCCCGGTAGTGTAGATACCTCCCGGAACGTCAATCCCGGCTTCTCTGAGCCTATCCATCACCCTCGTTATCTGAGGAACATTAAGCCCAATCTCCTGAAGTCTTCCGCTTTTGCAGAACACCTTATCAGGGGTATCAAACATCTCAACATGGCCGCCGTTCATAACAAGAATTCTGTCGGCAAGTTTTGCAACATCCTCCATACTGTGAGACACCAAAAGAACCGTCAAATTCATCCTCTTGTGCATATCTCTTATCTTAAACAATATCTCATCCCGTCCTGCCGGGTCCAGCCCTGCCGTCGGCTCGTCTAAAATCAAAATCTTAGGCTCCATTGCCAAAACCCCGGCAATGGCTGCTCTGCGCTTCTGACCGCCGGACAAATCAAACGGTGATTTTTCAAGCAGACTGTCATTAAGCCCTACCATGTTTGCGGCAAATCTAGCTCTCTCCTCAACCTCTTCACGAGGGAGACCCATATTAGCCGGACCAAATGAAATATCTTTAAGCACCGTTTCTTCAAAAAGCTGATACTCAGGATACTGCATAACCAATCCGACTTTAAACCTTATATCCCGAAGATTTACGCCTTTATCATTAATATCAGTTCCATCTATAAAAACTCTGCCCTCAGAGGGTTTTAACAGACCGTTCAACATTTGTATCATAGTTGACTTGCCTGAACCCGTATGGCCTATAACCCCGATAAACTCACCGGGTCTCACCTCCAGGCTCACATTGTCAAGCGCCTTTTTTTCAAATGGACCGCCCTTCATATATGTATAGCTTACGTTTTCAAGCTTAATCATTAATGCCTGCCTCCGTATAAGAAAATCATATCAAATTATCAGCAATTCTTCTTTAGTCTCTTTATTAATTCTTCAGCGCACTCCTTATCATTAAGAACGCGCGGATTAAAGTCAAGACCGAGCTTATTGAGCATATATATTAAATATGTGGACTGAGGTGTATCTAGTCCCAAATCCACCAACCTATCTACCTGCGGAAAAATATCTCGGGGAGCGCCTTCCATAGAAATGTGTCCGCTGTCAACAACTATAACCCTGTCGGCCTGAACCGCCTCATCCATATAATGAGTAATCAGAATAACAGTCATGCCCATTTCCCGGTTGAGCTTTTTTATTGTTTGTATAACTTCCGCTCTGCCGTTCGGGTCAAGCATTGCCGTAGGCTCATCCATAACCAATATTTCGGGCTGCATAGCCAAAACTCCCGCAATAGCAACCCTCTGCTTCTGACCGCCGCTGAGCATATGAGGCGCATGCCGCTTAAACGCGGTCATTCCTACAGTTTCCAGCGCGTTATCAACACGCTCTCTTATCTCCTCGCGCGGTACCCCTAAATTCTCAGGAGCAAACGCAACGTCCTCTTCAACAATTGTGGCAACCATTTGGTTATCAGGGTTTTGAAACACCATCCCGACCCTTCTGCGTATATCAAAAAGCCGGCTTTCGTCAGAAGTATCTATCCCGTCAACAAACACCTTGCCATCAGTTGGAAGCAAAATAGCGTTAAAATGTTTTGCAAGTGTTGACTTTCCGGACCCGTTATGCCCGAGAACCGCTAAAAATTCTCCTTCTTTAACGTTCAGGCTCACATTATCGAGCACACGGTTTTTCTCTCCGGTGTCCTCGTCCGTGTATTCAAATATTAAGTTGTCGACAGTTATTATATCTTCCATAAAGAGATACCCCTAAATACAATTATCTTTTAACCCAGCGTGCTGAATAGCCGCATGGAAGCACAAGTCCGCCGTTTGTTACAGGCAGACCGATTTCATCTATATCAATTTCTCCGCCAAACTTTTTGCAGAGCGTGAGTTTATAAATATTGCTCATTACATTGCCCGACATTCCGGTAGTATATGAATTAACCAAAAAAAACAGGGGATTGTCAGACATGACATTTAAACACGATTCAATAAGACCAAAAAGCTCATTTTCTATTTTCCAGACCTCGCCGCCCGGGCCTCTGCCGTAAGAAGGCGGATCCATAATTATACCGTCATATTTGCGGCCGCGTCTGAACTCACGCTCCACAAACTTCTTTACATCATCAACAATATATCTGATAGGCCTTTCATCAAGACCGGATAAAACAGCGTTTTCCTTAGCCCAGGTAACCATGCCTTTTGCCGCGTCAACGTGACAAACGCTGGCTCCTGCAGCAGAAGCCGCCATAGTAGCGCCTCCGGTATACGCGAAAAGATTCAAAA
>ENA-OZSL01000755-OZSL01000755.1-human-gut-metagenome-genome-assembly--contig:-NODE-755-length-8411-cov-9.241264_pt1 | contig 8411 bp, 6 predicted proteins | sample MGYA00244124_ERZ653970 | MGnify/ENA primary metagenome ERZ653970 (study PRJEB26926, sample SAMN06164513) | human gut metagenome | biome: ENVO:00009003; feature: ENVO:2100002; material: ENVO:00002003... | reverse complement strand
GAAGAGAATTCCACTGTATAAATGGATGGTAGAATTAAACTTTGCAATTTTCAAATGATCTTTTGGGATAAGTGACAATTGACCTGAAGCCATACCATGATGTATATTATTATTTATCACATATGAATACTAATGCTTGACAAACGATAAAATCGTGATATTCTTATGATGAGTATCAGAAAAGTGGGAAATGTTTTTTGGTTTACGAAAGATCAGGGATAAAAAGGGATGAACAAGGCATTGATTATAACCACAACCAGTGGTTTTTTGTCGCAGTTCGAATTAAATAATGTCAGACTTCTTCAGAAAAAAGGATATCAGGTTCATTACGCAACAAATTTTGGTGTACCAATCTATGAGGTCAAAGATGAGACACTCCGGAATATGGGGGTTGTACTGCATCATATCAGTATTGAAAAAAATCCATTTAAAATAAAAAAGAATATATGGGCATTGCGGGAACTTATACGGATTATAGACCGCGAAGCGATCAGTGTTGTCCATTGTCATAATCCAAATGGTGGGGTATTGGGGCGTCTTGCAGCCGTACTCAGTAAAAGAAAGCCATTTGTGGTTTACACAGCACATGGATTTCACTTTTTTCAGGGAGCACCGGTAAAAAACTGGTTGTTTTATTATCCGGCGGAAAAAGTTCTGGCAAAATTTTCAGATATTATCATTACCATAAATCATGAGGATTATACGAGAGCAGATAAATTTCATTATAAAAAAGATGGGGGAGCAGCACTGATTCCGGGAGTTGGTGTAGATCTTGAAAAATTTTATCCATTAAAAGAAGATGAAGTTCATGAACGGGATACCTTAAGAAAAAATCTCGGAATTCCGGAGCATGCATTTCACATTGTATCTGCAGGTGAAATCAATAAAAACAAAAATCACAGAGTAGTGATTGAAGCAATTGCAAAACTTGCACGTCCGGACATCTACTATAGCATTTGCGGAGAAGGTCCCAATAGAAAAAATCTTGAAACAGAGATTAAAAAGTACGGGTTATCCGACCGGGTTTTCTTGCAGGGATATCGGAATGATATGCCAAAAATATGGAGAACCGCGGATATTTCTGTATTTCCGTCTTTGCGTGAAGGTATGGGAATGGCAGGATTAGAAGCAATGGCGAGTGGAATTCCATTAATTGCAGCAGATAATCGGGGAACCAGAGAATATCTCATAGATCAGGAGAACGGGCTGGTTTGTAATGCTGCTTCTGCAGACGAGTTTGCAAAAGCAATTCTTTCTTTATATGAAAATAAAGAACAAAGACAACGATATGCCGCAAGGGCGCAGAATACAGTTAAAAAATTTTCACTCCATGAGTCTGCGGCAAAAATGAGTCAGATCTACCAGAAACTGCCGAAGGTACCGGAAGTTACTATAGAAAATGACCGGGAGAGACCCATGATATCGGTGATCATGGGAGTTTACAATCAACAGGATCTTGAGGTTTTTGAAAAGGCAGTAAATTCTGTATTGCAACAGACCTATCGGAATTTTGAATTTTTAATATACAACGATGGATCTTCTATCAAAAAAGTAAACACATATATGAAAGAGCTGGAAAGTAAAGATTCAAGAATCCGCGTCATTGGTTCGAAAGCCAATCATGGACTGGGGTATGCGTTAAATCAATGCATTGCCAGTGCAAGGGGAAAATACCTTGCACGGATGGATGCCGATGATATTTCCCATCCAAAACGATTTGAAGAAGAAATCAGTTTTTTGAAAGACCATCCCGAATATATGTGGTGCGGAACAAACTGCAAGCTGGTTGATGACAGAGGCATATGGGGAGAGGGAGTCCGCCCGGAGGAGCCGGGTACGGACGATTACCTGAAATATTCGCCGTATATTCATCCAACCGTCATGTACCGTGCCAGCCTGTTCAAAAAGGTGGCTGGGTACGATGAAGGAAAAAAGACTGCGCGATGCGAGGATTATGAATTGTTTATGCGTTTGTTCGGACTGGGCTACAAAGGTTATAACATCCAGAAGTGCCTGCTTGATTACCGGGTAGACCGGGAAAATTACCACAATCGGTCATGGAAAAACCGGTTTCATGAAGGTCAGGTGCGTTACGAAGGATTTCGAGGTCTTGGAATCCTCTGGCCGAAAGGCTGGCTCTATATTTTTCGTCCGATGGTCAGCAGATTTGTACCGTCCAGCATGATCGTGAGAAAAAAGGAGCGTATGGCAGACTTATGAAACATCAGGCAACGATACAACCGCGAATGGAAACGTACCGTACGCTGTTAAAACAGAATACTTTTCTGTCCGGTGCTGCAGAGGAGTGCCTGAAGCAGCTGTGTGCACCGGAGGATCAGATATATGTCACCTTATGGGCACCGGCACTGGTACAGTATGTAGCATGGGTTTTGGAAGAGGCACAAAAAAACAGACAGAAAAGACTGTATTTTCTGGCAAGAGATGCATATCCGATGTATCTTGTCGCAAAGAAAATGGTGGAATATTTACATATTCCCATAGAAATCTGTTATCTGCGAGTATCCCGTTATGCTTTGCGTATTCCGGAATATCATCTTCTCGGGGATGCGTGTCTGGACCGCATATTTCTTTCGGGGATTGATATCAGTTTCTATCAAATCTTAAACCGTGCGGCACTCAGTGAAGAAGAGATGATTGCTGTATGCAGGGAAATCAATTATCAGAGACCGTTACATGCAACCTTAAATCGGAAAGAAATTTTCAATTTAAGAGAACGGGTAAAAAAATGTTGTGCGGAAGGAACGACACATTTGCTGGAGAGGATTTATGAGAAGTCAGACGCAGCATATGAGACTACCATTGGATATCTGCGGCAGGAAGGCCTGCTTGACAATGTCCGTTATGCAATTGTTGACAGTGGATGGGTAGGAACCATCCAGAAAAGTATGCAGACACTTTTGGCACAGGAAAAAACCGGAATTACTTTGACGGGATACTATTTTGGATTATATGAGTATCCGATAAACCGAAACAATTGCAGATATGAGGCATATTATTTCATGCCAAAGGGGAATGTCAGAAAAAAGGCAGGATTCAGTAACTGTCTTTTTGAAGTAATGTACAGTGAACCCTGTCCGATGATAAAAGCTTATTGCTGTGAAGCCGGACGATATATTCCGGTATTCTCGCAAGTAGAGAATCCAAACACAGAGCAGCTAAAGAGAAACAATGAGTTACTCCGGATGTTTATGGATCATCTGTCGAAGCAGCCGGAACATAAAGCAGCCATGCTATGTCAGAAAGATATAGCAGGAAAGTTGTATGAAACCATCATGTCCAGACCAAATCGATGGGAAGCAAAATACTATGGTATGCAGCTGTTTTCGGATGATCTGTCCGATGAACATATGCGCTGTATCGCCAATCGCCTGACGCAGAGAGAAATTAAAGACCTGAGAATTCTTTCAAAATTATGCATCATGTTGGGATTGTCAAAAAAGGTAATCCATGAAAGCGGGTGGATTGAAGGAACAATCGTCAATGCGGGAAAACATATTTCTTCAAATCTGAGATCCGCAAGAATGGCAAAGTATGTAACACATTTAAGGCAGAGCCTTAAAGCAAAATAGATAAAGAGGTTTGCAATGTTTGAAACAGTTGGTGTCATGGCCGTAAGTGCCTGCATCTTACAAATGGTGTATGAAAAAATAGAAAAACAACGTCCGGTTGTTGATTACACGGAAGAAAACAAAAAGTTCCGGGAACAGAAAGAACAGGAAGCAAAAGAGTGGTCGGTACAGATCCTGCCATACCTTGAAAAGGAAAAAGAGCAAAGATCTGAGCCACCGGTTATCTGTGTAGAGGATCTTACTATGCGGTTTCGGATTGCAACCAATAATGTGTCAGGTATTAAGGAATATCTGATACAGACCCTTCGAAAACAGATGTCATACAAAGAACTGTATGCATTAAATCATATTAACTTCAATGTATATCGTGGAGAAATCGTAGGGGTGATCGGAACGAACGGTTCCGGAAAATCAACCCTGTTAAAGATTGTATCCGGTGCACTTAATCCAACCTCCGGAAGAGTGGTTGTGGATCAGCGGAAGGTTCAGCTTCTTACGCTTGGTACCGGGTTTGATTTTGAACTGTCCGCAAAGGAAAACGTGTATTTAAATGGAGCAATCATTGGTTACTCCAAAGCATTTATCGACGAACATTATCAGGAAATCGTAGATTTTGCGGAACTAGAGGGATTCATGGAAGAAAAAGTAAAGAATTTTTCTTCCGGTATGGTTTCCAGGCTGGGCTTTTCCATCGCAACGGTGGCAGGTGCGGCAGAAATTTTAATTTTGGACGAAGTGCTGTCCGTGGGAGATGAATTCTTCCGGAAAAAAAGTCTTGCGAGGATCAAGGAACTGATTCATGGTGGCTCCACCGTCCTAATGGTTTCACATGGGATGCAGACGATCATCGACAACTGTACGAAAGTTGTCTGGATCGAACAGGGAAACATGCGCATGATCGGGGAACCGAGAATCGTATGCAAAGCCTATCGCAGCCAGTACAACGAGTAAATTTATTAATTTGGTAAAAAATCTGGGTTCAGATTTTTTATATAGAACTCACATTTTTAGAAGAAAGGAGACTTATTGTCATGAAAATGAAGAAATTAGCAGCTGCATTATTAGCCGCAGCTGTACTTACAACAACTGTAGCACCTACTGCAACACCTGTTTTTGCAGCAACAACTGCAGAGACAACAGCTACAGATGCAACACCAGAGCAGGAGGTTACTGTAAAGAAACCTGCAAAAGCTACCGTTGCAGCAAAGAATGATTCTGTAAAGGTAACCATCAAGAAAGTTGCCGGAGCAGCAGGATACGAAGTACAGTATTCTACATCCAAGAAATTTACAAAGAAGACTACCAAGTCTAAGACAACAAAGAAGACAAGCTACACCGTAAAGAGCCTGAAGGATAAGACAACTTACTATGTTCGTGTTCGTGCTTACAAGCTGGACAAGAATGGTAAGAAAGTATATTCCAAGTGGACATCTACAACAAAAGTTAAAACAAAATAGTTTTAACCTGACAAAATGTGAGTTTATCAATAGGAGTCCGGATATATGGACTCCTATATCTTGACAATAGGGGATATATTTTGAAAAAACTAAGAGAAGAAGCTGTGAAAATGTTCATGGTACTGATGTTTACATTATTACCACTGTACTATTCGGATAATTACTATAATATTTTAAACGATAAAAGGGATATTTACTGGCTGTTTTCGCGGATTTTATTTGTAGTTATCGCAGTCAGTTTGTGCATCAGTCTGATGCTTGTGATAAAAAACCATCAATTTTCAAAAAATATGTGGACACAACTTAGAAAAATCAGTGCACTGGATGTTGTGATGCTGCTATTTGGCATACTTGCAATTGTGTCAACTGCATATAGTGCCGACAGCGGAAATTCCATCTCCGGAGAAAATGCGTGGGATGCGGGAACACAGATGATTGTCTGCAGTGTTATTGTTTATTTTATCATTTCCAGATGCTACAGCGGAAAGGGAGATCTCTGGGTATATCTGTATTTCGGGACCGCCGCAGTGCTTGCAATCGGCATCATAGACCGGCTGGGATATGATTTCCTCATCATGCACGATGAGATTCCACTGCAGTACAACATATTTATTTCTACTATAGGTAATGTAAACTTCTGGGCGGGATATTTGTCGATCATCATTCCATTTTTTATGCTGGCATCGCTGTTTACGAAAAACCGGTTTGCACGGTTTTTTATCTATCTGCTTTTGCTTGCAGCATATTTCAGTCTGTTTATCACGCTGACAAATACGACTTACATAGGAATTGGCATTGCAGCATTATTTGTTGTATGGTATTCACTCTGCAAAGTCAATCGTCTGAAAAATCTTGCGATCAATGGAATTTTGTTCGCGATAGCCGGAGGAATTGCAGAAGTTTTGTGGAAACATCCGTGCACTCCGCGTGCAATTGATACCGACAGTGTGTCTAAGCTGCTTTTGGCACACCGTCTGTATCTGGTTCCGGGTATTCTTGGAATGGTAATCATTTTGCTGTTCCTGCTGGGGACGGTTTTTCCAGAAAAAATACGGACAAAGATGGATACATGTGTGGAGCGTGTGTTGAGTAAAGTATGGATCTGGCTGATCATAGTCGGAGTTATCGGTGTGGTATTCTATGTGATCTACAATTACAATCTGAAATTATTTAATTTCCGTGGTTCCATCTGGTATTTCTCCTTTATGGGATTTTTAGATGGCACGCTCTGGCAGAAACTTATGGGTGTCGGACCGGCACTTTTGGATACAGTTACACAGGCACAGATTGCGAAAGCCGACTTTTATGTAGAGTGGAACTGGATGTATTGTACTGCTCACAACGATCTGTTGGAATATCTGGTTACCATGGGGGTATTTGGCGCAGCATGCAGACTCCTGATGTATGTTCTCCCATTTGTGATGTACACGAAAGGCAAAGAACGAAAACCGGAAAAGGCAGCAGTTCTTGCAGCACTGGTTGGATATCTGGGGCAGGGCTTGTTTACCGGACCTTATATTCTGACCTATGTACTTTACACCATTTTCTTGGGTGTGCTGGGCGCATATTATCGCATGGGAAAAGAAAAAGGAGCAGAAGCATGAGTATTCGGCAATATTGGTTTGTGCTCTGGGAACTGACCAAAAGAGAATTGAAACGAAAATATGCCAGAAGTTTTCTGGGAATTCTGTGGAGCTGTGTGTATCCGTTGATGCGTATGGCATTGGTTGTGGTATTGTTCTCGACCATTTTCAATAAAGGGATTGATAAGTATCCGGCGTATTATTTCGTGGGATTTCTTATGTTTGAGTTTTTTGCGACGGCGACACAGACGTCGCTTACTACGTTGAAAGATAACAGGAATCTGCTGATAAAGTCGAAGCTGCCGCGGGAATTGTTTGTGTTGTCCCGTGTGCTGACGGCATTTGTAAATTTCCTGCTGGGGTGTATACCGTTTGCACTGGTGCTGGCATGTTATCGCACACCGATTACCATTAATTATTACATGATTCCGGTAGTGTTGCTGTTATTACTGATTTTTACAACCGGAGTTTCCTATGCGGTATCGATCTGGTTTGTGTTTCAGCGGGATGCAGGAAACATTTATTCTAATTTTATTTTTATTCTGCGTTTTTTTGTTGCAATGTTTTATTCAATTGACTGGGTTGCCGCGGGAGTCCGCTGGGTGATTGAACATAATCCGGTGTATTTGTATATTTATATTTTACGTCAGTGTGTTGTGTATGGGCAGAGACCGGAATGGATGTATGTGAGAAACGGCATTATCTGGGCAGCAGGGATGTTTGTAGTTGGGATTCTGATATTTAAAAGGTATGAGAATGATGTGGTGGAGAGATTGTAGTGGAAAATAGAATGGAGTCATTAAGACAAAACTGGTTTGTCATTCAACAGCTGATAAAAAGAGATAAACAAAGAAGTCTGTCATCTACTTTCATGGGAGAATTGTGGGAAGTGATTAATCCATTAATTAATATGGTGGTTATGGTGCTGGTGTTTTCTAAGATGTTTGGAAGTGGAACCTCAGGGGCTTTTCCATTATATGTTTTGACGGGGACTACATTATATGGGTTATTTAATTCTGGAACTTCAATGTGTTTAAATGCACTAATGGGAAACAAAAATTTTTTGATAAAAACGCAGCTAAATAAGAATGTATATGTGTATCAAAAAATATTGGTAGCATTTCGGAACTTTTTATTTTCATTGTTAATATATGCTTTTGTAATTGCCTTGTACAGGATTCGACCAAGTTTTTCATGGTTGTTATTCATTCCGGATGTTCTACTTATGTTAGTTATGATGTTGGGTATTGGAAAGATGCTCGCCGTTATTAATGTAACGTTTGCTGATATTACGTATTTCTATAAGATTTTTACCTTGTTTCTAATGTATGGTTCGGCAATATTTTATCGGATTGATCGATTACCGCCAATGATGAAGCGAGTCATGACGGTATTAAATCCATTGTATACGGTAATTTTGATTGCAAGGAAAAGTATTATGGATTGCGTATATCCAAATTGGAAACTATGGGTAATTGTAGGGGTATATGCAGTGGGATGCTATATAGTAGGGACGCTTTTCTTTAATTGGAAGATTGAGGATATAGTTGCGAAAATGTAGTAAAGGAAAGGGCAAAATAATGTGTGATAATAAAATAACATTTATAATTTTAGTAGATGACGGAAATGTTAGCGAACTTGAGGGATGTATTAACTCTATAGAGAACATCCCTAAAGGGAATTATACAATTTGTATTTGTGATAATAGATCTGAAATTAATGGGGATAATATAACAGAAAATTATGAAGTATCTGTCTCTTATACACATCTGACGCTGCCG
>ENA-OZSL01000740-OZSL01000740.1-human-gut-metagenome-genome-assembly--contig:-NODE-740-length-8601-cov-6.484086_pt1 | contig 8601 bp, 5 predicted proteins | sample MGYA00244124_ERZ653970 | MGnify/ENA primary metagenome ERZ653970 (study PRJEB26926, sample SAMN06164513) | human gut metagenome | biome: ENVO:00009003; feature: ENVO:2100002; material: ENVO:00002003... | reverse complement strand
GCTGCCATCTTCGAACTCTATACGGTCCGGTAAATTTAGGTAATTATATTGAATATTGATTATCTTTTTATTCAAATCTTTCGATAAATTACCATTGGCGTCATAAAAGTACTCTGTATTCTGTTTTACTCCGTCTTTAAAATTAAAATTATCACCAAAAGCGGAACCCGAAACAGAATCATCAATCCTTTTCAGTTGGTTGCCACTCAAGGTGACGGACAGATTATCTACTAATCCGTAACCATTGGCAGAAGTTTGTCCAGATCGTTTCAATCCCAAGATATTACCATTTTTGTCGTAACCCGTTATTTGCTCATTGAAGCGGTTGACATTCAGAGAGAGAGTTTCACCCTCACCATAGGTAGCATTTTTTAGCCGGGATAAAAGATCGTATTCAAAACGATAACCCCGAATGTCTGGGTTCGCACTGGTTTTCCAGGTCATACTACTGATATTTCCGTTATAACAAGGTATGCCGATACCATCCGTATAATATAGTTTCTGGGAAAATAACGGACTTTCGATAGAGGTCAGCCAACCACGTAAATTATAACGGTTGGTTGAGGTTAGTGAATGGTTCCCGTTCACTCTTTTGACATTGGCGATGTGTCCCAACTCATCATAATTATACCTAAGAGTATCAGATACCAAGTCATTCACCAAACGAGCTTCTGTCAACAGACGTCCGGCATGGTCATAAGTTTTAGTTTGGACAAGTGAGATATTTTCTACTTTGTCATTGGATGCTGTAATGTGGTCGCAGAAATCATACGCCATGTTCTGAACGTGCACCTTACCATTTATATCCGTGCTACGTACTTGCACCGGACGTTGAAAATAATCATAATAGGTACTGGTGCAAAGCATTTGATCTGTACCGATAATCCGTGTCATCACTCCAGTCTGCAAATTCTTGCAGTTCAGTTGTTCAGAGTCGTCTCCAAATCGATGTCCATAATCATTGCTATCTATATAATCCATTGCTGCAGTGAAGCAAGAATTAGCCTTTTTATATTGATAGGTATCATAATATGCCACCTTTTGGATATTCAGGCTGTCCATTTTTAAATAACTGCTAAAAAGATAACCATAATGGTTGTTTGGCTTATCCGGAGCAAACTCAACAGATGCAGAGCTGCTGTATGACATCATACCTTTATAAATGCCAGTCACTACTTCTCTTCTCAACTTATCATAAAAAGTACATTTCCATTCGTTCCTTTTGCGCATCTCCCCATCTCGACTTCTCAATAATTTTCCGTCCTTGTCGAAATACATGTCTATCCATTCCGCACCAGGAAGTTTCTTACCTCTATAATGGTTGAGCTCATCATAGCGATATTGATAGGCATAAAGATCTAATGCATCTTTCTGCCCAAGCGTCTGTAAACTGCTGACTGCCATCGGTGGAAGAACAAAAGCCAGATTCCCGAAATCATCATATACTTGATAAGTATCCAGCGTATCTGCACCACTGATGGTACGTGATACAATGGTTTGTTCCAATTTATTGGTATAGGTAAGTGTAGGAAGCCCTGCTTCATCTTTTTTTTCTTCCACTACCAATTCTCCGGTTGCATAAAATCCTTTTTGCGACAGAACGGGATTATCTTTTTCTCCGTTCACCTCAAATAGTCGAATCTGTGATGTTCCTGAATTTGTCTGATAAGAAACCTTTTCACTATGCCCCGTAGTATGCCAGTCTTTTCCAGGATTGTATTTCTCTGTCAATCGGTTCAGGGGTGAACCGTCATACAGAGATTTTTCACAAGCATACTCATCATTATACAATTCAAGAATATGCTTTCTGAAATCGGATGATGAAACATAGTCGCCCGAACCGGGACAAACAGCCGGAAGCCATGAACAACTATCACGATACATCCTATCGTACTCCTTTCTGTTTACCAGGCTGTTTAATGCAGGAGTTATACCGTATTGTATTGTCTGTTCTGTCCTGCCGAATGGATCAAGATAATCTATTTCACGAGTGGCGCTCAACGGTCCCTGCAAATCGGAAGCAAAAGGAGTGTTAATTATACTTTTCTCTGTTGACACATAATTCTTTATATCCGACAATTGTTGAACAGACTTTTTCCCTTTCACTTTTATAACAATAGTACCATTTCCTCCTTCTGTTACAAAAAAGTAAGTACCCGGAGATAACCCAAATACATCAAGACTTGTCAAGTAATCATCTTTCTCCTCTTTCCTAACTAGATGACGGGTAGAATCGTATAAGGTGATATTGTTCAGATACTCTTCTGATATGATGGATATATCCATCGTATCTTTTATTGTGAAACGATGATATACACAAGGCCTTGAAGAAGATCCCGAAGGAACAAACATATATGGATAATAGAAAGTGCTATAATCCAGGCTATCCGAAAAACTTCCGACCTCCAAAGGGTGTTCCCAATCAATTCCCGCATTATCAACAATACCTGTTACACGTAGTTTAGGTTTCCGATATGCAGAATCCGGATAGTAAGCATGAATATAAAAATCACCTACACCACATCTGAAATCTTTAATTTGCGGTAAAGAGTTCTCATTTAGTGGATATTCATTGCTACTAACCAACGATCGATAAAGAGTTTCCATTTTTAGAATGGGATTTACACCTATAGTGTCCAAAGGAACTACACTTATCATATTGATACTATCCAAACTAAATTTACAATATACATCTCCACCGCTAAAAGTTCCGAGTCTTATTTCTTGAGAAAAATTCCTCGTAAAATGTCCTATATCAACAGATGTATATTCATTTACTCCCACCGGAGATAAATAAATGTTGGTTTCAAGCCTCTTGGTAGGTTTTTTCGTATCCTCTGACGCTACACTATAAAGCTCATATTCGCCAGGTTCTAAGACTTCATACAATACAGGAGAGTGAAGATGTACTTGTGTAAGGTCTTCGTCAAAAGTAAAATTAAATTTATCCTGATTACTAAGTACCTCCTTTACTTTGTGACTATCACTACTATAACTTTTCTTTCTGAATCTACCGGTAGAGTTTAATGGTCTATAATTGAGACGGAACGAGGTATAATCCGTGTCAGTCCCCATCATATTAGCCATAAATAAAGTGGACCTGTCCTGTATGGTAAAAGTATAGATAACGTAATTATGAAGCTCACCTTCGTAGAATATATAACGAGGAACATCACTAAAATGAGCGATTTCCGGCTCTTTATAAATATCTGCAAAATGCATCCTTTTATCAACCAACTGTGGATTATTACGACCATCCACCGCCATTAATGCGCAAAACAAGAATAAGAAAAATATTAAATGCCTTTTCATAATTATCTGTTATTTAGAATAATGATATCTGTTATATTCCATCAATTGAATGTCTCCCTTTTCTCCTCTTCTAAACCTTTTTTTCAGACGCCCTTGAAGGTCATACTGGAAAAAAGAAGTTTTTCCATCAGGTTGAGAAGTATATTTCATACCAATCTGCTGCTTATAATCATAGATTGTTATCTGGGCATGCGGCAGAAGTCTGCGTAGTTGTTCTATATTCTTAATATTAGGTTCACTCTCTTCTGAAAGACTTTCCGGTTTTCTTTTTAAGGCAGACTTTACTTCATTATAAGTACTTCCTTTTATTTCAGCTATCGGATATTTACCGTAATATGACCATAGATAAATTGTAATATCATTATGAAAGTTTCTTAGCGTAATAAGATTTCCATATTTATCATAGTTGTCATAAGCTTCAATAAAAGACGTCAAGCTATCGGTTAAATAGCTTGTCAGATCCATATTTTCAGGTAATCTTTTTAGGAGGCTACTGCCCCGCAAAGTTCTTTTTTGAATACCTGCACTACTCGTTGGCTCATAATAGAGATATATAAAATCTATTATTTTCCGTTTTTCATCTTGTAACTTCTTCAAGTACTTTATAATGGCGACCGGTTCCTCTATTCTATTTAACCGGATTAAATTGTCATAATATATAGTTGATGGGAGATTAGATGATTCTCCCGGATGCACATACTTTAAATACACATGATCCCCATTACTATTGACAGTTTCTTTTTGTGTGACAAATCCATTTGCATTATATTCATAATTATGAAGAATTGACACTCCGTTTTCATCTGTCAGTTTTTCCTGAATCAACAAACAAGGGACAGTAAATATTTTACTCGCCAGAATAGCTCCAGTACCAGTATCTATCGAAACTTCATAATCGGCAGTTTTATTTTCTACGTTATAATGATACTCTTCCTCTGCTACTTTATGATAGCGATTGTTATAGGTCGTCTTAAACAGTAGTTTTCCCCTGAAGGCTGCCAGATCGTTAGGAGCATAGTTCAGAGCCTTATCTAATACCTGATAAAAGCCGAAACTTCTTCTGTTCAAATTGTCCGGTGTTCTAGTGACAGCTTGCCCAAACTCCGCATTATCAGGGATATCTGCCAATGAAGAGAAATGATAACGACAAAAACTTCCGTCGTCAAAAGTCTCAGTGACATAACTATAACCTATCGGATATTCGGATATATTATTGAATCGCCCCATACAGTTACTGCTGATTGAGTAAACATTCAGATTTTTGGTTTCCATATAATCATAATAGTTATAACTGTATACCATATCTTCTATAGGCATACGATAGCGTGGCAGTTCATGGGTTCTTCCACTTTCCATTCCTGTCGTAGGGTCAAGGTAGTTGAACGAACGTTGCCTGTCTTTTTTTGTAACAGGGTCATGCAATGTCAGATGTTTCACACGTACCCCACCCAACGGAGCATCATAAGTTGCCATATTGGTATCCCAAGCAAAAGAATCAGTTCTTTTGGTCAGGTAATGCCGGTAACGGTTGTATTCATAATCAATCTTTTCTTCCCCTTTGGTGGGATAAGTGATCGTATTCAGCATTGTACAGCTAGAAACACCTGTGTTGACAGCCTTTCTTTGTTCAAAATTCCCATCATAGAAAAACGTATTGGCATTGTCTATTTTTTCATAGCCACCATTCCAGAAGCCCCAATGATCGACGTTTGTAGTCAACGGATCCGGTAAATCATTACTCATATTATAGTCAAAAGAGTAAATAGCAGGGCCCTCACTTTGATCATGCAAGGTCACATTTTTCAGAAAGAAGTAGCGCCCTGATGTCTCATAATCAAATTTGCATGATTTTATAACTTGGGGGGCTTTTGTCATTGTTATACTTGAGAGATAGATTAAATCATTCCCATCCGAATCACCGAAAAAATTAACAGGGAAAGTCTCGGTAATAAAATTCACAAGCACACTTCCAGTGCTAATTGTCCTCAAAATAGGGGTATACACTTTATCTTCCATCAAGAAATGATCTGTATCTTTATCGTTTATACCTATTATTTCTGCTGGTTTAGTATATCCATTCTTATCAGGTTTATAATTTATCCATCTTGTTCCGGTTACATTAGAATTCATGAATAAGTGATACTTATTTTTTTGCAGACAACTTTGGTATGAAAAGGATATACCATTATTTTTTGTCTCATCCTGGATAGAACTTAGGTACCAGGAAGTAATCTGTACCGGTCTGCTTCTTAATCTACCGGGATTATTGGGTAGGCTGTATTCTAAACATGAGACGTCTCCTCCAAAATAGTAAAGATAGCCATCCGGTGTCGTGATCTTGATGACAGAGCGTTTAGGAGCATTTGTGGTACTATAATCCTGAACAGACATTTCACTTAAATCTATCCTATATCCGCCTCCTGATATACATTTGGCATTTCCACTATTGTCAATAATAAAACGTCCCTTGTGCGGTCCGAAATTAAAATCGAAGATATCGGGAGCCATATCATATTCAGTATCCGGATAAAGGCGGTCTTCAGTAGCATTGAAAATCTTCAGTTTGAGCAGATCTTCTTTACTGTACTGCTTAAACTTTCCGTCGCGGATAGCAGCCAGCAGACCGCTTTTCTGCTCCTGGCGAACATCATCAGGATTTCCCACTACATTTCTTGTAATAGCGCCTCCTACATTCAGTATCCAGTTATTACCTACCACCGAAGGACGCCGGCCCGGTTTGAAACCATCGGAAATATACTTGATAGACATGTTCAACTCAAAAGCCGTATCTTTGTAATCGAACAATGGGATATCCAGATCAAGCAACCCGTTGTAGTAGTTCACACGAGTGTTGCCATATTGTACGAATTCTGCTGTTTGCGGTGTAGAAAACCCGAGATTCTGCGGTGAAAAATAGTACCCTTGAAAATCGGTCGGAATAAATCCGGAACTGTTTTGCGCATATATATGTGTGCCTGTGCCTAACAGCAGGAGCAAACACAACATTTGTTCTATAAAATTCTTCTTTCTCATTTTTTATATGATTTATCTTATGAGTAATAAAAAAATAGAGAGGGTGAAATAGAAAACTTATACACCCTCTCTTCAAATGAACTAACCCCCTGTATCTTTACAGATTCATCGCATTACCGCCCAATACGCCCGCTACTGCTGACGCCACTGCGATGACTACTTTCAGAATCACATCCCAAAGGGATTTTTTAACTGCCATAACCTTACACACCTCCTTTCCATACTCTATTAATAATTGACTGATTTCAATAACCAATTACGTTTAATGATTAGTTACTTTCAATACCCTGTTACTTCCTGAAAACCTTCCTACCTCATATTCTCGTTATCCTATTGATAACTAATCCTTTACTCATCAGGAGTTCAAAACTCCGCTTTCACCTCAAAACATGGACACGCTTTGATCCATTCTTCCGGTTCAATCTCCCCGTTTCCGTTGCGGTCGGGACTTAAATCCCGATGACCGCACACCCGGCTACCGGGGAAAGTCTCAAGTAATTGATGTACCAGTAAGCGGAGTGCCGCCCGTTGTTCCGGTGTCCGCGTGTCTGCCGGACAACCGTGGGCATCCAAACCGCCTTCGTAGCAGATACCGACACTGTTCGAGTTGAATCCTTTCACGTGCGCACCGATACGTTCAATCGGTCGGGTGAGGTGCACTGTTCCATCCTTGCGGATGTAGTAGTGATAACCTGTTCCGTTAAATCCACGCCGACGGTGTTGCATCTCCAAGTCATCCGGGGTGAGAGAACGGTCGGCACGGGTGGCGGAACAGTGGATCACGATCAAATCAATCTTTCTCATCATAGTGCCACTATTTTTCTTATCAGTTGTAAACATTATCTGCACTCTACGAATTAAGCTGCCGGATCCGGAGCTTCACCGCTACCTCCACCGGAGTCTCCGCCACCTTCATCACCGGGATCTTCACCATCGGTTTTCTTTTTCTTGGGCGCGTCGAGATCCAGAAACTCGATTTTCTCACCGGCACGGGTAGACGTCAAATTAGGACGGACACTGCTCGAAGGACGGAAATTGATGTTCACCGTCTTGATGTTCTTCATCGTACACTCATCTTTCGTGTCCACTCCCCGCGTGGTAGCGGAAAGGCTGAATACACCAAAATCATGGATATTGACGGATTTACCGTCGAACAGCGCCGTACGCATCGCTTCTACGAGATTAGTCAGCACACTCTGAATGTCACCCAGCGACAGGGAACTTTTCTCTTTCATCGTGTAAGCAAGTTTATCCAGGTCTACACTCTGTCCCTGCGTCACAAGTTGCGGATGATACTTCACCACCCCATCAACCTTTCTCGGGTCTTTACGACCCATTCTTTTAAATGGTATTGCCATGATAAATTAAAAATTGAGAATTAATAATTGAAAAATAAATATTACAGATTGCGGTTGTCGCAATCAATATCGGAAGAGAGGAACGAGCTCTGTTTCTTTTTCTTTCGATACCTCAAAGATAGTGTATTATAAGGGGATGGAATGACGTACTTTGTCTTACTTTGACCTAGTTTGTCTTACTTTCATTCAGAATGTATTTACTTTTATTCAGAGTGATTTTATTTGACTTATATACTTGGACAAGCGGGAGATTTTCCGTATATTTGGAATACGATAAAATTAATTTTCCGAAGATATGAAAGCAGAAAAAGAAGAGATAGCAGAGGAGCCGTTTGTCATACGTCCGTATTTGAAATCGGAGCTGGCACATTTATATAATCCGTATGTACCGTTGGTGTATGCCATGCGAAAAATGAGGGAGTGGATCAGAAATAACAAGGAATTATATGACGCAATGTATAGCGGCGGCGAAGGAAAAAACGACCACACTTATAGTGCAAGGCAGGTGCGGCTCATCGTGAGGTATCTTGATGAGCCATGAATCTCTTTAGGGTAAGTGCTGATTAGCTATAACGAAAATAAAATTAGCTATAATGAAATCGAGATTAGCTATAATGAAATCAGAATTAGCTATAATGAAATCAAGATTAGCTATAATGAAATCAAGATTAGCTATAATGAAAACAAAAGCGGTTATGGGGGTATTCTGTCCGATATCTGTTTTATAATGCCAGCCCTGCAACCGTGCCCTGTCGATATTATGGTGGGACGCGGTGTAATACATGGTATCTTGAGGACAAACAGGCTGTGTGTTTTCTTATTGAATGCTGTTAGTTTTCTTATTTAACAATGTACACGCTGTCTCTTATACACATCTGACGCTGCCGACGAAGCTAGA
>ENA-OZSL01000738-OZSL01000738.1-human-gut-metagenome-genome-assembly--contig:-NODE-738-length-8608-cov-13.126856_pt1 | contig 8608 bp, 9 predicted proteins | sample MGYA00244124_ERZ653970 | MGnify/ENA primary metagenome ERZ653970 (study PRJEB26926, sample SAMN06164513) | human gut metagenome | biome: ENVO:00009003; feature: ENVO:2100002; material: ENVO:00002003... | reverse complement strand
CATATGATTACTTCCTATTAGGAACACTGTAAATACAAGGCTTTTCGGAGCCTGCAAACCAGAAAAAATAATATTTGATCTATCACATTACGCAAAAAGCCGTCCGGCATGAAAAACGGGCGGCTTTTTTGCGTGGATAGACGGAAAGGAGGCACAAAAATAACTACAAAATTTTAGCGTTCAAATTTGTGCAACTTTAACGAAAAGGAGGATCGTAAATGGCCGATGAAAAATTGAATACTGGCCCTGCGGAGAATATTTCCCCGGAGGCCGCCGAGCCTATCACCACACCCGAACAGGCCGCAGCGTCTGAGCCCCAGCAGGAACAGACCGGGCCTGCCATACCTGAGTCCGGCGATGTGGTTGTGTCCTTTGACAAAATCAATGAACTTATGGCGGAAAAGAGGCAGAACGCCCGCGCCGAAGTCGAAAAGGCGGAACCCCCCGAAACGCCAGAGGCGGCAGCCCCCGGAGAAACACCGCAGCCCGCCAATACGGAGGAACCGAAAAAGCCGCGCCGTGGCCGTCCGCCGAAAGCGGAAAAGGCTGCGACTGAAAATCAGAAAGCGGAGAAATCGGCTGGGGCCCGCAAGGGCCGCCCACCCAAGGCGGATAAGACGGCCCCTGACAAGCCCAAGCCGTCCAAACGAGACAAAGTGTCCCGAAGTGACGGAAAGGCCCCGGATGCCAAGGAGCCCATTAAGCCCGCACAGGATACGGCACCGAAGGAAACTGCTGCTGCGGAACAGACGGCTCCCGAGCCGACCACACCGCCCCGCCCGATTGAGGAAGGCAAGCTGGTTTATCTGAAACTTTCCGAGGTTCATCCGTTTCACACATTCCGTCCGCACCCCTTTAAGGTACGGGACGATGCGAAGATGCAGGAAATCGTTGCTTCTATCCGCGTAAACGGTGTAATGGTTCCCGGTCTTGCCCGCCCGGAGAAAGACGGAAACGGCTATGAAATTGTAGCGGGCCATCGCCGTACCCACGGCAGTGAACTGGCGGGGCTGGAGGAAATGCCCTTTATCGTCCGTGAAATGACCGACCACGAAGCGGTTCAGGCCATGAAGGACAGCAACAAGCAGCGTGACGGGATGCTCCCCAGCGAATTGGCCGCGCTGCTGGAACTCGAAGTTGAGGACATCAAGCATCAGGGCGGGCGGCTGAAAGGCGTTGCGGAAGGCGATGTCGGAAAACGCTCGGTTGAGATTGTGGGCGAGGCGCATGAAATGAACTATAAAAAGGTCATGCGCTACTTGCGGCTCAACTCCCTTGTGCCGGAGCTTCTGGATAAGGTAGACGATAAAAAGATGGGCTTCATGCCTGCCGTGGAGCTTTCCTACATCAAACCGAAAAATCAGAGGCTTATTGCTGTTTCCATTGACGGGGAGCAGGCTTCGCCCTCGCTGGCCCAGGCTAAACGGCTCCGAGAGCTGGATAAGGAAGGCAAGCTTAACGGCGATGTCATTGACGGTATCTTATCAGAACAGAAAAAGGAGGATCGAGGCGTGATTATTTCTACTGCGGAACTGGAAAAGTATTTTGGCAAGGAGGTTACTCCCGCCAAAATGAAAGAACAGATTATGTCCCTGCTGGATGACTGGAAAGAAAAACAGCCGCCGGAGCTGGCAAAAGCCCCGAAAAAGCAGGAACTTGACAAGTAACAACTTCGAGACACTTTGTCCCGAGGGCCCCGCCCTCGCGCAGAGGCTCTGGTGGTATATATCCCCCGTCGCCGCCTGTTTTTTAGTACAGCCGGGAGTGGGCCGTCAAGGGTGCAGCGCACCGCCGTTTTCGGCGGCTCGCCCTTGACGGTCTGCCCCGGCTGTGCTATTTCCCCGGCAAGCGGCGGGGGTATATCCTCCAGAGCCGCCCCCTTTCCCAAGACTGGGAAAGGGCGTGGGGTTTGGGTTGAACTTTCTTATTAAAATATCGGAGGTATGAACGATGAAACGACCCCTTGCTTATATCACCGCTGCATGGCTCGGCGGCGATAGCGAAAACGCAGAACTGGCGGCGCAGTATTGCCGCACCGTGTATGAGGCAGGCTTTTCTCCTATTTGTCCGCCTTTGTACTTGCCCCTGTTTCTCAATGATGCTGTTCCCGAGGAGCATAAAAGCGGCATCGACATGAGCCGTGACCTGCTCCGCCGTTCTCATGTGCTGGTTGTTTGCGGGCACAGTATGACCGAAGCCATGAAAAATGATATTGCCGTGGCCCAGCGGCTGGGAATTACGGCAACAACCCTTGAGGGCATCCTGACCGTCAAGGGACAGGGCCGCCGCTAATGGCAACCCTGTTTGAAGCCTACGTTACCAACGCCGGAAGGTACAGCGAGGGCCAGCTTGTGGGTGAAACACTGAAATTTCCCACAACCGCCCAGGAGGTGGAGGCTCTCTTGAAACGGATCGGCGTGGATGGCGTCCGCTATCAGGAAATTTTTATTACCTCTTTCGATGGGGATGTGCTGGGGCTCTATGACCATTTGAGCGAGTATGAAAATCTGGACGAGCTTAATCATCTGGCCTGCCTGCTTTCCGAGCTTACCTCATCGGAGCTGGAAACACTGGAGGCCGTCCTCGACAGCGGCGATCACTGTTCTTCGGTGCGGGACATCATCAATCTGACACAAAATCTGGACTGTTACGGCTTTTACCCCGGCGTATCCGATGAGGAAACGCTGGGGCGTATTTATGTGGACGATCTGGAAATGTTGGATGTGCCGGATCAGGTAAAACCGTATTTCGATTATGAGGCGTATGGCCGGGATGCCTGCATCCACGAAAACGGCCATTTTGCCCCGGGCGGCTATGTTGTCAAAGAAAGCGATCATTTCGTGGAAGTGTATCACGGCTTGCAGGATATTCCCAAGGAACATAAGGTGTTCTCTTTCCCGAAGCTCTCTATCCGGGAGCAAATGGCCGCTTATCAGGAAATCATAGACGGTTCTTCTTTGGAGGGCTACCGTCAAATGCAGAAAAAAGACCGTGGGGATCGGTGATGGCACTTCGAGACAAATTGTCCCAAGGAAGGAGGCGGTGTAACTGATTGATGAAGATATTTCCCGGCGCACGATAGCCATATCTGTAAAAACAACCAAGCTGACAGCGCGGGGACTGGCGTATGTGCTGGGCATGGTGGGCCGGAAGATCCGCAAGGCATACCGTGGAAGGCAAGTACCGCATGGCAAACAAAGTGTGCGAAAGCTCATGGCCCACGGCACAGCCACAAACAGCATTGAGCTATCCGGGGATGCCAAGTCCTTTGACCGCGTGGCCCGGAAATGGAATGTAGACTATGCGTTCTATAAAACCGGGGCGGACAAATACCTGCTGTTTTTCAAGGCTGGACAGGCAGACGCAATGACCGCCTGCTTTTCTGAGTATTCCCGGAAGGTGTTAAGCAAAGCAAAATCGAACCGTGTTCCCATCCGGGAACAACTGCAACAGGCGGCAGATCAGCTTTCCAAAGAAAAGCCGAAGCAGAAAGAACGTGCAAAGGAGGTGGCCCATGAGGACAGATAAGATTAGAAAATATCTGATTCCAAACATTCCCTATCTGTTCATCCTGTGGGCGTTCCTCAAGCTGGGGACAGCCTACCGGCTGGCGGCGGGTAACGATTTTGCACATAAGCTCATCGGGCTGGGCCAGACGATTGGCCCGGCCTTTGCTGACTTTGCACCCGGTCTTGCTCCGCTGGATTGGCTTGTCGGTATTGTAGGAGCCGTTGGTTTCCGGCTGCTGATCTATTTCAAAAGCAAGAACGCTAAGAAGTTTCGGCGGGATGCAGAATACGGCAGCGCCCGGTGGGGAACGGAAAAAGACATCAAACCGTTTGTTGATCCAAGGTTTGAAAACAACGTGATTTTGACCGGGACGGAGTTTCTCACGATGAACACCCGCCCGAAAATCCCCGCAAATGCCCGAAACCTGAATTGCTGCATTATCGGCTCGTCCGGCTCCGGCAAAACCCGCTTTTGGCTCACGCCCCAGCTTTTACAGGCTCATTCCTCTTATGTGGTGGTCGATCCCAAAGGCGGTGTGCTGGGACAGGTCGGAGCTTTCCTGCAAAAACGCGGGTACAAAATCAAGGTATTCAACAGCATAGATTTTTCAAAATCCATGCACTATAACCCGCTGGCGTATATCCGCAACGAGGCCGATATTCTGAAATTCGTGGATGCTCTGATTTCCAACACCAAGGGCGAAGGCAAGGAAGGCGATCCATTCTGGACAAAATCGGAAACGCTTTTGTACTGCGCCCTGATTGCCTACATCATTTTCGAGGGGCCTGCCGAGGATCGGAACATGAATACCCTTGTGGATATGATTTCCGGCATGGAGGTCAAGGAGGATGACGAGGATTTTATGAACGCGGTGGACTATATGTTTGCCGGGCTTGAAAAGCGCAAGCCGGATTGCTTCGCGGTCAAACAGTATAAAAAGTACAAATTGGCCAGCGGCAAGACGGCAAAAAGCATTTTGATTTCCTGCGGTGCGCGACTGGCTCCCTTTGACATCCCGCAGCTTCGTGAGGTCATGGCCTATGACGAATTGGAGCTTGACCGCATCGGAGATCGGAAAACGGCGGTATTCTTCATTATTTCCGATACCACGCAGACTTACAACTTTTTAGTGGCGCTGGCATTTTCGCAGATGTTCAACCTCCTGTGTGAACGGGCGGACAATGTTCACGGTGGCCGCCTGCCGCACCATGTACGGGTGCTGTGGGACGAAGCAGCCAACACGGGACAGGTGCCCCAGCTCGAAAAGCTGGTCGCGGTTATCCGCTCCCGCGAGGTGAGTCTGTGCCTGTTGTATCAGCAGTTGGCACAGTGCAAGGCCATTTACGATAAACACGCCGAGACAATCCTCGGCAACATGGACAGCGTGGTGTTCCTCGGTGGCCGCGAAGCCAGCACCATCAAGGAAATATCCGAGAACTGGTTGGGAAAAGCCACAATCAGTATGCAGACCGACAGCCGCTCCCGTGGCCAGTCGGAAAGCTACAGTCAAAATACCCAGCGGCTGGGCCGGGAACTAATGACCCCAGCCGAACTTGCAACCATGCCGGGAGACAAATGTATTTTGCAGCTTCGGGGCCTGCCCCCGTTCTTCTCTCCCAAGTATGATCTGAAACAGCATCCGAACTACCGTTATACGGCGGAGGCCGATAAACAGAAAAACGCTTTTGACCTCGACAGGCTCATTAACCGCCGCAGGCGGCCCGGGCTGAACGAGGCGTGTACGATGTATGAGGTGGCTGTGCCGGACGATGCACTCACGGAAGAGGACGAGGACATCCTCAACTATGATGACATCGACGATCCAGACGCCTTTGCATAAACGCTTCGAGACAAAGTGTCCCGAAGTTTGTAACCTGCCGCCTGTATGGGCGGCTTTTTTGTTACCGGGAAAATTCCGGAGAAATGGAGGCTTATATGGCATTTTTCTCATCTGCAATCGACACTTTACAGACCCTCGTTATTGCTCTCGGCGCTGGCCTTGGCGTGTGGGGCGTGGTTAATCTGCTGGAGGGCTACGGCTCGGATAACCCGGGCTCCAAGTCCCAGGGCATGAAGCAGCTCATGGCGGGCGGCGGCATCATCGTCATTGGCACCACACTGATCCCTCTGCTGTCTGGCCTGTTTTAAGGTAGGCGCTTATGGATTTTCTCACCGACTGGCTCACAAACTGGCTCAAAGAGCTTCTGATTGGCGGGATCATGGGAAACCTCGAAGGTCTTTTTGATACCGTCAATACCCAGGTCGGAGAGATTGCGGCACAGGTAGGGACTACCCCGGCGGCGTGGCACGCCGGGGTTTTCTCCCTGATCCGACAGCTTTCCGAAACGGTGATCCTGCCGATTGCCGGAATGGTGCTGACCTTTGTTGCCACTTATGAGCTCATACAGATGCTTTTGGAAAAGAACAATATGCACGAGGTTGACGTTGCGAACCTCTATAAATGGATGTTCAAAACAGCCTGTGCAATCCTGATCCTGTCAAATACATTCAATATCGTCATGGCTGTGTTCGATGTGTCGCAGAGCGTTATCGCGCAGGCAGGCGGGCTCATTCAAGGCTCTACCGATGTTTCGGCGGATATGCTTGCCGAATTGGAAACCTCGCTGGAGGCGATGGACTTGGGGCCGCTTTTGGGGCTGTGGCTACAGTCTGCGCTCATTGGATTTACGATGAAGGCGATGGGGATTATCATTTTCGTTTTGGTGTATGGCAGGATGCTGGAAATCTATCTGCTGACCAGTCTGGCCCCCATCCCCGTTGCTACGCTTTCCAACCGGGAGCTTGGCAGCACCGGGCAAAACTACATCAAGTCCCTGTTTGCCGTGGGCTTTCAAGGGCTGCTGATTCTTGTATGTGTTGCAATTTACGCGGTGCTCATTCAAGGCATCGCAACAAGCGGCGATCCCATCGGGGCGATTTGGGGAACTGTGGGCTACACGGTTTTGCTTTGCTTCATGCTCTTTAAGACCGGGAGCATTGCCCAGCGTATCTTTGGCGCTCACTAACAGGAGGAGGTGCTTATGCCGAGAAGATACGGGGCGGATGGAACGCGCTTATGGAATGGAAAAACGCCGGAGGAGTTTACTGAGGCGGACGCTTACCGCTTTATGGCGGAAACAGAAGCCGTCCTGCAAAGAAAAGAGCTGATGGACGACCCCGCTCAGCCTGCTCCGGCAAGTGGAAAGGAGGAATTTTATCTGAGCAAGAAGGACGATGTATTGCTGACCCCGGAGCAGATTGCTGCGGAGGAACGGCGCTGGCTGTTTGATGCTCCCATCGCGGAGCTTGCAGAAGTCAAGGGCGTTAGCATTGATGAGGCAGTAAAAATGCGGACGGATGCCGTCTTGCAGGAGGCGGTTGTTCCGATCACGGTATCTGTTCGCCCGATTGAGCCGCAGGGTAAACTGATCGGCTTCGCCAGCGTCAATTTTGGCGGTGTGGTCATCGACGATTTTAAGGTTGTGGACGGGAAAAATGGGATTTTCCTCGGCGCTCCCTCTAAACCTGATCCTGCCAGCCGGACGGGATACCGGGCTACGGTTCGGATTCCTGACCGCGCCACACAGGAACGGATCAATGCGGCTGGTGTGGAGGCGTATCATGCGGCAGTGGAACAGCTTGTTGCACGGGCCCAGGCGGTACGGCCTGCCCCGATCAAGGAGCAGATGGCCGAAGCCGCAAAACAGGCAGGAAAAGAAAACGCCGCCCGGCCTGCACCTGCCAAGGCAAAGGAGGCCCGCAATGACCGATAGCCGTACTTTGGGACAAAGTGTCCCGAAGGAGGGCTTGTTTCTCATGGATGGCATTGAGGGTCTGCGCTCCCTGCCCAAACATAGCGTGGATATGCTGCTGACCGATCCGCCCTACGGCACAACCCGGAATTATTGGGATGTGCCCCTGCCGCTCCCGGAACTGTGGGAGGCGGTGAAATGGGCGGTCAAGCCGAATGGCGCAGTGCTGTTTTTCGCACAGTGCCCCTTTGACAAGGTGCTGGGCGCATCCAACCTCGCCATGCTCCGCTATGAGTGGATTTGGTACAAGGAGCGTGGAACGGGCTTTCTCAATGCAAACCGGGCTCCGCTGAAAAAGTCCGAGAATATCTTGGTATTTTATCAGAAGTCCCCGGTCTACAATCCGCAGTTTACTTATGGCAAGCCCTATACCCGCGTACATTCCCGAAGCGGTACAAGCTCCAACTATGGGAAATTTGAACGGCAGGGGTCGGAGTCCAACGATGGCCGCCGCTATCCCGGAAATGTACTTTTTGTGCCTACGGTGTCCGGCGGCATCCACCCCACGCAGAAGCCCGTGGAACTCTGCGAGTATCTGATCCGCACCTATACCCGCCCTGGCGAGCTGGTTGCGGACATTTGCGCGGGCTCCGGCACAACCGCGATTGCAGCTATCAACACAGAACGCCGCTTTGTATGCTTTGAAACGGCCCCAGCCTTTTATGCCGCTGCCAGTGAGCGCATCCGCGCGGCGCAGGCAGTAAAAAGCTCTGGCGAGAAAGGAGTGTAATTATCCAGCAGTATTCTATCATTTACGCCGATCCCCCTTGGCGCTACTCGGCTAAGAAAGTACAGGGCGCGGCGGAAAATCATTATCCCACTATGAGCATTGAGGAGTTATGTGCGTTGCCTGTGGCTGATCTTGCAGCCCCGGACAGCGCACTCTTTTTATGGGCCACTTTCCCGCAGCTCCCGGAGGCGCTCCGGCTGATCGAGGCTTGGGGCTTCACCTATAAATCTGTTGCTTTCGTCTGGCTGAAAAAGAACAAGAAAGCGGATAGCTGGTTTTACGGCCTTGGCTTCTGGACAAGGGGCAATGCAGAAATCTGCCTGCTGGCAACCAAGGGCCACCCGAAGCGGCAGGCTGCCAACATTCATCAATTCATCATTTCCCCGATTGAAGCCCATAGCAAAAAGCCGGACGAGGCCCGCGACAAAATTCTTTCCCTGATGGGAGATCTGCCCCGCGTGGAGCTCTTTGCCAGGCAGACCCCGCCCGGTTGGGCTGTGTGGGGAAATGAAGTAACACCAACCATCCCGGACTTTGGGACACATTGTCCCGAAGT
>ENA-OZSL01000737-OZSL01000737.1-human-gut-metagenome-genome-assembly--contig:-NODE-737-length-8612-cov-3.608274_pt1 | contig 8612 bp, 6 predicted proteins | sample MGYA00244124_ERZ653970 | MGnify/ENA primary metagenome ERZ653970 (study PRJEB26926, sample SAMN06164513) | human gut metagenome | biome: ENVO:00009003; feature: ENVO:2100002; material: ENVO:00002003... | reverse complement strand
ACGAGATGAGCGCTAGTCTCGTGGGCTCGGAGATGTGTATAAGAGACAGGTTCCAGTAACTATGCGAATATGTTACAGTTACCGGATTTATAAAGATTTGTAAATAATTGATCAAGGAGAACATACTATGTATCAGATAGATTTTCACAAACCACTTCATATACATTTTATCGGTATCGGCGGCATCAGCATGAGCGGACTGGCCGAGATTCTTCTCGGCGAGGATTTTGTCATTTCCGGTTCCGATTCCAAATCCAGTCCTCTTACCCAGGCACTGGAGAAAAAGGGAGCCACCATCTATTACGGACAGCGTGCCACAAACATTACCGATGACGTAGATGTTGTGGTATATACCGCAGCTATCCATCCTGACAACCCGGAATTTGCCTATGCAAAGGAAAAAGGACTTCCAATGCTCACACGTGCAGAGCTTCTCGGACAGATCATGAGGAATTATGATACTCCTGTTGCCATTTCCGGAACTCATGGAAAAACAACCACAACATCTATGGTATCTCACATTCTTCTTGCAGGAGACTGTGACCCGACCATCAGTGTGGGAGGTATTCTTCCTGCTATCGGCGGAAACATCCGCGTAGGCAATTCTGAGACTTTTGTCACAGAAGCCTGCGAATACACAAACAGCTTTCTGAGCTTTTTCCCGAAGATCAGTATTATCCTGAATATGGATGCAGACCATCTGGATTTCTTTAAGGATATTGACGATATCCGTCATTCCTTCCGCCGCTTTGCAGAGCTTCTTCCTGCTGACGGTACACTGATCATCAATGCAGATACTCCGAAATATGAAGATATCATCCGGGATCTTCCATGTAATGTGATCACTTATGGTCTGGAACATGATGCAGATTATCAGGCAGCAGATATCACTTATGACAAATATGGACATGCTTCCTTCTCCGTTCTGCGCAATGGCGTTAAGGTTGGCAGCTATTATCTGAAAGTACCGGGCATCCACAATGTTTCCAATGCACTGGCAGCAATTGCCCTCGGTCATCTTCTTGGTCTTTCCGAAGAAGTGATCATCAAGGGACTTGGAAGTTTCACAGGAACAGACCGCCGTTTCCAGTATAAAGGAGAAGTTGCAGGGGTTACGATCGTAGACGATTATGCACATCATCCTACAGAAATTGAAGCAACTCTTCATGCCGCACACAATTATCCCCATAAGAAATTATGGTGTGTATTCCAGCCACATACATATACCCGTACCAAAGCTCTGCTTCCTGAATTTGCCAAAGCACTCAGCCTGGCAGATCATGTGGTAGTTGCAGATATTTATGCAGCAAGAGAAACCGATACTCTTGGAATTTCTTCAGAGGATCTGCAGAAGCGTATCCAGGAACTTGGAACGCCATGCGAATATTTCCCGACCTTTGATGAGATTGAGAATTATCTTCTCGCAAACTGCCAGGAGGGAGATCTGCTCATCACCATGGGAGCCGGAGATGTTGTAAATATCGGGGAGCATCTGCTGGGTAAATAATGTTTCTGCCTGACATAGATATCAGCAATTTACACAGGACAATTCGGAAAATAATTTTTCAGAATTGTCCTGTTTTTTACAACCGTCCAACTTATAGTACTTATAGCAATAGAAGATACTGAACACTTGTGTCTCTGTCGACAATTTCCATTAAAAAGTTATAAACATTTTATCCCCCTCAGTTCTTCCTTTATTTATAACAGTTCAGATCACTTATCCACATTTTCCACATCGTTATACACATTTTCATCTGCCTGCATATGTGGATGTATATGTGCATAAATCACTTAACATAATTCGACATTATTCGTCCCCGTAATACTCCGTTTTTCCCTGAAATTCAACATTTTTCAGGTTTCCAATAATATATACCACACTTCACCTTTCCACATTATCCACATTATCCACATTCAAATGTGGATGAAATCTTCGACAAAAATCCCCTATTCTCTTTTAAAAAATGTTGTGCTATAATTCATAGATATCAAGTCAGAGGAAAAATATCTTTTTTTACTCTGACATCTTATTATTATGAGAATTGTGGGAGCTGCTTTGCAGCGGAGCAATTCGTGGATATCAGGTTAGGGGCAAAATACCTTTTGACCCTAACATCTTATTATTATGAAAGAGAGTGGAAATTCATGGCTATGATCACTTTACAGAATTCCCGCAATGCGGAAGTAACTGTATTAACCAACAATTTCATAGACAACTATATGCCTGGGGCCAATGGAGAATTTGTGAAAGTATATATCTATCTTCTGAGGCTTCTTTCTGACACCTCTGTACCCTTCAGTCTGGAGCAGATGGCTGATCATTTCTTCTGTACAGAACGTGACATTATCCGCGCTCTGAAATACTGGGAGAAAGAAAAACTCCTTACTTTAACCTACAGAAATAACGAAGATATAGCAGATATCATATTGAATGTACCACCTGTAAAATCTGCTGCTTCCGACACACCTGTTTCGGCAGCCCCTGTTACAAAAACAGAAACCCAGACTTCTTCTGCGCCGGCACAGCCTGTGAAGCAGACCACCAGATCAGCCACTGCACTGTCTCCTGACCGTGTAAAAGAATTAAAGCAAAATGATGAGATCGTACAGCTCCTCTATATCGCAGAACAGTATCTCGGCAAAACGCTCACTCCTACCGAGATGAAAAAGATCCTGTTTTTCTATGATGAGCTGAAATTCTCGCCTGATCTGATCGAGTACCTGATCGAATACAGTGTCAGCCGCGGGCATAAGAGTATGCGTTACATAGAAACCGTTGCTCTTGCCTGGGCAGATGAGGGAATCACCACTGTCACCATGGCAAAAGAGGCAAATTCCCGTTATGCCAAAGAATACTTTACTATTTTTAAATCAATGGGAATCAGCGGACGAAATCCGGTAGATACAGAGATTTCTCTTATGAACACCTGGCTGAATGATTATGGTTTTACCATGGATATCATCCAGGAAGCCTGCAGCCGTACAGTTCTCTCTACCGGACAGCCAAGTTTCCAGTATGCAGATAAAATCCTTTCCGGATGGAAAGATAAAAATGTCCGTACACTTGCAGATGTCCGGCTCCTCGATGCTCAGCATCAGCGACAGAAGCTGGAAAAGAATACCCAGCGAAAAGCAGCTTCCAAACCGGCTGCATCAAACCGGTTTAACAATTTCCATCAGCGACAGTATGACTTTAACGAATATGAAAAGAAATTACTGAATCAGTAACGGCAGTGACATAATCGTCTGAAAGTCACTGAACAGCTACAAAAAAACAAACGAAAGGGTGTGAAGTCATGCCTTTACAGAATTATCAGTATGATACGATCATGCGGGAATACAGCAAGACCCAGTCTCAGAACAGACGTATTCTGGAGGAGCGTACTCAGGAGATTTATAAAAAAATCCCGCGCATCCACGAAATAGATGAAGAGGTTGCCACCTTAAGCGCCAAAAAAGCAAGAGCACTCTTAAGCGGAGAATCATCAGGTCTTGAGGACCTTAAAGCTGCAATCTCTCTTCTGTCCCAGGAGCGCAATGCCCTGCTGGTATGTAACTCATATCCGGAGGATTATCTGGAACTTCCATATAAGTGTCCGGTCTGTCAGGATACCGGTTACGTCGGAAGCCAAAAATGTACCTGTTTTAAGAAAGCAGAGATAGAACTGCTCTATACGCAGTCCAATTTAAAAGAAATTCTCAAAAAAGAAAACTTTGACCACTTTTCTTTTGATTATTATTCTGATACAATGAAGAACGAAGCTACCGGACTGACAGAAAGAGAGACGGCCCGGAGAGCTTATGATATTGCCAGAGGTTTTGTGAGAAATTTTGACAGTTCCTTTGAGAATCTGTTTCTTTACGGTGATACCGGTGTGGGTAAGACTTTTCTTTCTCACTGTATTGCTCATGATCTTCTGGAATCAGCACATTGCGTTATGTACTTTTCCGCATTTGATCTGTTTGAACTGCTGGCAGACTCCAAATTCTCCAGAGATAAAACAGAAGGACAGGAATTTGTATTTGACAGCGATCTGCTGATCATCGACGACCTGGGAACTGAACTTACAAACAGCTTTGTCTCTTCCCAGTTGTTTTTGTGCATAAATGAACGCATCATGCGCAGGAAGTCTACGATCATATCAACAAATCTGAAACTGGAAAATTTCTCGGATACTTATTCCGAACGAACCTTTTCGAGAATCGCCAGCAACTACCGTATGGTGAAGCTAGAAGGAAAGGATATCCGTATACAGAAAATTTTTTTAGGAGGAAAATAAAACATGGCACAGGCAACAACTAAAGATTTAACTACACTTCCGGTGGGCAGACTTGGTCTGATCCCTCTGATCAGCTGTAAGGATCTGGGTGAAAAAGTAAATGAATGGCTGATACAGTGGCGTAAAGAGCGCAGCCACGAAGAGCTTGATTCTTTTGCATTTGAGGGTTATCAGAGAGATTCCTATCTGATACCGGTCCAGACAGCACGTTTCGGTTCCGGTGAGGCGAAATGTACGATCATGGAATCTGTACGTGGTGACGATATCTATCTGATGGTTGATGTATGTAACTACAGTCTTACCTACAGCATCGGACCATACGAGAATCTTATGTCTCCTGATGACCATTTTCAGGATCTGAAACGTGTGATCGGTGCAATCGGCGGCAAAGCCCGCAGAGTAAACGTGATCATGCCTTATCTGTACGAAAGCCGCCAGAATATCCGCAGCGGCAGAGAATCCCTGGACTGTGCAACAGCACTTCAGGAGCTTGTAAGTATGGGTGTGGAAAACATCATCACTTTTGACGCACATGACGCGCGCGTGCAGAATGCAACACCTCTGCATGGATTTGAGACTGTACAGCCATCCTATCAGTTTATCAAAGCTCTTCTCAACCATGAGAAAGGACTTCACATCGACAACGATCATTTCATGATCATCAGCCCTGATGAGGGAAGCATGAACCGCGCAATCTATCTTGCCAATATCCTTGGTGTTGATATGGGTATGTATTACAAACGTCTGGATTACTCCAAGAGAATCAACGGACGTCACCCGATCGCAGCTTACGAATTCCTCGGTCCAAACCTTAAGGGCAAAGATATGATCCTGATCGATGATATGATTTCTTCCGGTGATACAGTTCTTAAGATTTCTTCTCTCCTCAAGGAAAGAGGAGCAGGCAGAATTTATATCTGCTCTACTTTCGGACTGTTTACAAACGGACTCGAGAAATTTGATGAGGCTCATAAGGCAGGAGTGTTTGACAAACTGCTCACTACAAACCTGATCTATCAGTCTCCTGAGCTTCTTGCAAAAGATTACTATATCTCCTGTGATATGAGTAAATATATCGCCCTGATCATTGATACTCTTAATCATGATCAGTCTGTAAGCTATCTGCTCAACCCGGTTGACAGGATCAATCGCTGCGTAAGCAATTACATGGCTCAGTATGATGAGAAATAAATAACTTCTGTAAAATTTATAAAAAGAGATTTCATGTTCTGTTCCGGCTGTTTCATCCGAAATTCCTGCAGTACATGAAATCTCTCTTTTTGTTATATATAATGTAATCCACTCTTCTATGCGGCCCTACACTGAATAACTGCTTCGCAGTCTGGTTAAAAATTCAGGAAATAATTTGCTTCCCATAAGGGATTCCATCTCTGTCCAGAAGTTCCATCTCGCGTTTACTGCAGGTACTGATGATAACCTGCTTTTTCTCCTTATACATCCATCCAAGAACTGCCTCAAGATCTTCTTCCTCATACATCCCAAAGATATCATCCAGTATCACCGGCAGACTTTCTTCCTGACACAGAAGCTCTCCTGCAGCCATGCGCATGGCAAAATAAATCAGCTCCAGAGTGCCGCGGCTGAGACATTCCAGTGCTTCCACTCCGTTCCCGGTAGTTACTGTCATGTGGGATGCCGCATCCATCTGTACGTCCTGATATTCACCATCTGTAATCTCACTCAAAATCTGAGAAGTACGTATCTGCAGCTTTCGTCCCACCTGAAGATGAATATTTCCTGACATTCTCTCTATGGTTTCCATCGCCATATTCAGAGCCTGTACCTCCCGCTCTTCCGATGTAAGCAGAAAAGAATTTTCTTCGTATTCCCGGTATTCTTCCTTAAGGTTACAAAGTTCTGTTTCTTTCTCATCATAGTCCTGTCTGAGATTTTCTTTACTGCATCTGAGTTTCTCCTGCCTGGATACCCAGCGTTTCTTCATCCGTATTCTCTTCTGAAATTCCCTTGCATACTTCAGCTGCTGTTTTCCACAAAATCCCACCAACGCAGCTGCAATAACCGCTACGATCAGACTTACCGAAACACTGTCCGCTATAATCGCAGTCAGAATCAATCCAAAGATGCCGGCAGCGGCCGATATCAGCACTCCCATTGCAAAGCTGTTTCTTTTTGCCTTTGCCTGTGCCATTCTCTCATCCAGAATAACCGCACCATTTTCATCTCCGGGATGCATCCGTAACGACTCCTCTTTCTCATTAATCTGATCCAGCTTTCCATTCAGATCATTCAGATCACTTATGATATCATCCATCCTGGTCAGAAGTTTCTGCCTCTCCTGTTCTGTCTCTTTCTGTTTTCTGTCTGCCTGGACCAGATAACCCTTTCTGGACATCTTGAGCATCTGCATGGCCCGTCCCAGATCCATGGAGCTGTCTGCAGTTCCCTGATAGCCGGTCATAAATTTTTGCAGCTCCCGAGCCAGATCCTGTTCTGTCGGACTCTTTAACTTCGCAGCAAAAACTGCATTATCGTAGATTGCTTCACTGATATCTCCGAGAAACATATTTTTAATATACGTATGTACTATCGCTCTTTCGCTTTCATTCTCTCCATACAGAACGTTAATTCCCGGAGAAAACTCTAAAGTTTTATCATGGATTTCTCCAGAGTTTTTAATATTTAACTGTCTGATAATCATATTCTGTCTGTCACCTGCTTGTTTCCAGTAAAGCCTGAAGACCATAATATAATGCCTTCTCCTCCACTGCATTTCTGTCTTTTTCAAGAAAATAACTGATATAGTCACCGATCAGTGTTCCACTATATTTTTTTTGAAGTGCTTCCAGATCATAGGAAGGCTTTGATTCATCCAGAACCTCTGTTACGTAGCCAAAAGACTTCAGTCTCTCGGGAAGCAGCAGAAGCTCCGGTGCCCTGGTTCCTTGGATCACGATCCTGTAGATATTCATGCGTCCTTTATTCGCCAGATCCGCCTTCAGCATATCTTCCAGAGATGCCTGTGTAGAATCTTCACGCAGCATCAGAAGAATCTGCTCATAGGAACGGCAGGCAAAAGGAACAAAATTTGTCTTAAGCCTTCCGTTTTCCAGATGTCCTTCTATGTATCCATGATCACCCAGATCATTTCTGTCAACAGGCTCCAACGCACCTGCATAAGCTGCATTATCCCGGATCAGAATCTGGGGTTTATGAATATGTCCTAATGCAATATAATCAAATCCTGACGCAGCAATTGATTTGATATTCATGGGGATATGCTTCGCATCTCCACCATGAGCCAGTAAAATGTGAACCCCCTCTTCCTCTGCAGGATGTATGGAATCATACAGAGGATTCTCTATTTCCTGATGTTCATAGCTCAGTCCATATACATAAACATCCAGTTTCTCATCTTTCACACAGGTAAGCTGTTCATTCTTAAAAAATGTCACATTCTTTTCCCACTGAAAATCCCGGTAAAAAGAATCAGCCTTAATATAGTCATGATTTCCTGCCATCAGATAAACCCGGGTATCCGGGATGGTGGAAAACAGGTTATTTACTTCTTTCAGTTCCCGTAGAAGAGGCTGGCGGTGGAACAAATCTCCTGCTATAAATAACAAATCCACCGGATTCTCGCGGATACCCGCAATAACCCGGCGGAAAGTTTCCCAGATTTCTTCCTCCCGCCTGCTGCTCCATGGACAGCCCCTGTCAGGAACTGCACCAAGGTGTACATCTGCAAGATGAATAAATCTCATGCCAATCTCTCTTTCTATAACATTTTTGATATCTGCGGATTGCTCTGCAGCTTCAATGCTCCCACAATACTGATATCAGTCAAATTATAAATCACAGTTTTTAACAGTTCTTGGGAATGGAATTACGTCGCGGATGTTGCCCATGCCGGTAAGGTACATTACGCAACGTTCAAATCCAAGACCAAATCCTGAATGGCGTGTGGAACCATATTTACGAAGATCAAGATAGAAGTCATAATCCTCTTTCTTAAGTCCCAGCTCGTCCATACGTTTCTCAAGTTTCTCAATGTCATCCTCTCTCTGGCTTCCACCGATGATCTCACCGATTCCAGGCACCAGACAGTCCATAGCTGCAACAGTCTTGTTATCCTCATTCATCTTCATGTAGAAAGCTTTGATCTCCTTCGGATAATCTGTTACAAATACAGGTTTCTTAAAGATTTCTTCTGTAAGATAACGTTCATGCTCTGTCTGCAGATCGCATCCCCAGAATACTTTGTAGTCAAATTTATCGTTGTTCTTCTCCAGAAGCTCTACTGCTTCTGTGTAAGTAACATGACCAAGCTCAGAATTGATCACATGGTTC
>ENA-OZSL01000690-OZSL01000690.1-human-gut-metagenome-genome-assembly--contig:-NODE-690-length-9207-cov-6.524257_pt1 | contig 9207 bp, 10 predicted proteins | sample MGYA00244124_ERZ653970 | MGnify/ENA primary metagenome ERZ653970 (study PRJEB26926, sample SAMN06164513) | human gut metagenome | biome: ENVO:00009003; feature: ENVO:2100002; material: ENVO:00002003... | reverse complement strand
CTTTAAGATAAGGAGGGGCATGATGTTTAATTTGTCTCCAAAATGGAATTTCCCATCTAACAACCACAGCCAAATCATTGGCATTGCGGATTCCGGTGTTGAGATGTTCAAGGGAACGCCTATCAAATCTCTTGCTCGTGAAATTTGCCAAAATTCGTTGGATGCTCGGCTCGACAATGCTCATCCAGCTAGACTCGAATTCGAAACATTCACAATCAATCCGAAGACTATTCCGGATTCTTCTAATTTGGAAGATGCCTTTGAACGATCTCGCGACTTCTGGAAAATTCAGGATTCCACGCAAGCGAGAAATTTTTTCAAACGTGCCTTAAAAGACATGAATGCCAACACCATCAAATGCCTTCGAATCAGCGATTTTAACACCTCTGGTTTGACAGGTTCACGTGATGAATATAATTCACCATGGTGTAATTTGACAAAATCTTCTGGTGCTTCTAATAAGTCCGGTAGTAATGGCGGCTCGTTTGGTATTGGAAAATTCGCACCATTTGCCTGCTCAAGTCTTCGTACAGTTTTTTATAGCACCTATGACGTAGATAATATCTCCGCCTCTCAAGGCGTTGCAAGACTGACCACTTTTAAAAATAAAAAGAAAGAAACAACTCAGGGAATTGGTTTTTATGGATGTGACAAGAACTCTCCGATGTATAACCAATACTCCTTGAATCCTAATTATACCAGACCTGAAAAATGTACCGGTACTGACATCTTTATTGCTGGATTCACTGGCGAAACGGGTTGGGAGCATCAAATGGTAGCGTCCATTCTGGATGGATTCTTATATGCGATTTATACCGGTTCGCTAGTTGTAGATGTTGATGGCATAACCATCAACAAAGAAACGCTTCCGGATTTGATGGATTCCCATAAGGAATATTTCAAGGAACACGCTGACGAGTACTATCGTGTGTTGACCGACAATGAAAACGCACGTTCTTTTACGCTTGAACTTAAGGATGATCCTGCAACGAGTGGAACCCTGACACTCCGGTTGATGATTGAACCTACATTCAACCGTCGAGTCGCTATGATTCGTCAGACCGGTATGAAAATTAAGGATAAGGGCAACATAAATGGTATTGTTCCCTTTGCGGGAACCTTGCTCATCGAAGGCGATGCCATCAATTCGTATCTGAGAAACCTTGAAAATCCACAACATCTTGCATGGGAAAAAGAGCGAGCGGATAATAAAGCCCAATATAATCAGCTAATGAAAACAATGCTCAAATTCATGAAGGATTCGTTGAATTCGATGAAGGATGAGATTGCAGAAGAGGAACTCGATCCGTCTGTTGGTGAATATCTGTCGGCAAACGATGCTGAGGACGCTGCTAATCAGGAACGAGCCGAATCCATCACTGATGAAATCAAGGAGATAAAGGTTCGTGTAGTTGAGGCACCGCCCAAACCCTCGGATGCAAATATCCCTGACAACAAACAAACCTTGGTTGACGCTCCTGACGATGAAGATGGTGATGCCACTGTAACTGACCTTCCCGGTGAAGGCGGTAGTGGAAGTACTGGAAATGGTGGCGGCGGCGGAAACGGCGGCGGGAGAAACCCCGGAAATGGTGGCGGAAAAACTCCTGTTGAGCATCATAAAAAGTTCATTTCAATCTCCGCAGCACGTATTCGCAATGTCCTGCGTGATAAGGCTACTGGACAGTATACTATCGTTTTTACTCCTATGATTTCTGCACAAAACGGTATTATGGATGTCTTCATGTCCGCCGAATCGCAGAATTATGAAGCTTCCATCGTCAGTGCAACCTGTGTTAGTTGCCCTGATTTGAAAGTTTCCAATAATAGAATCTCTAATCTTGTATTCACTGCCAACCAGCCTTTGCGCATCGACATACAGTTGGATTATCATGACTACTGCTCTATGGAGGTGAAAGCTTATGGAAATCAAGTATAAACTTTATCCTTATCCGGTACTTTCATCGTATTCAGATGACTATAAAACCGGTAGTTTTGATGCGACTATTGATGTTGTACGCGATGGCTATAATTATCGTTTGGACTTCCTTGCAACGCTGACATGCCAGAGTTTATTGGAACGCATCAAGAATGGCGATGCAAAGTATGTCTACCATCTTGAATGTGCGCAAACTGGGTTCCGTACAGTTATTCAGACCGATCAATTAAGTGAGACATATACGCTTTTCAGCCAAACCGTGAATGGAAAACTTCAAATTTGCCCGTTTGTGGTGGCCGTTAAAGACTTAAAGGGCTATAGCAGTTCGGATTTTCATGACGACTACCAAGGTGAAGTTTTTGACATTGAGGCAGGCTGTATTTTGGCGGTTGGAAAGATGGTGGTTTTGGACATCACAAAAAACACTGATGATATTGCAAATACACCGTCTATTTTTAGTATCACACGAAATCCTGACACTAGTTGTCATCAGATGCTTGTCGATATGTCGCAGCGAAAGATCATGATAAAACTTCCTTGGGATGACTTTACCAATTACAGTGCCCTTCAGTCTCTTCCTGAGGCTCAATCCATATTAAATTCGTTGACCGTTGTTCCTGCGCTTGTGTATGTTCTAGGACAACTACGGGCGCAAAGTCCCGATGAACGTAACGAGAACAATTCGGATACATTGTGGTATAAGGTTCTTTCAAAAACTCTTTCAACAAAATTCGATTGTGATATTGAATCCACTCAATTTGATGCGCTGAATTTTATGGAACTCGCTCAAAAATTAGTCAACGACCCCTTAAGTGATGCTTTCAAATTTTTAGTTAATAGTCCCACATCATCGGGAGGTGAAGATGAATGAAGTTGCAATTTGTGTGTTATGATAATATCGATGTGATTAAAAGCAACCTTGATAGCTGGGTAAACAAATTCAAGCAACCATCGTCTGATTGGCTTTCAGAGGAGCTAGATCAGCCTCTTTTCTCCGATACCAAGTTCAAAGAAATCAAAGATTTTTCGCTCGATATGTCAGCTGATCCAAAGAAGGCATTTCTTACAGAAGCGGAAAATGCAATCCGGGTCTATAGTAATTTGAAGTTTTTGACCGATTCACAGGCTTCGGATGAGCGGCTTTGGGCTGGACTTTGTTTGGGACCCTTCTGGACGTATGTTCAATACCGTTGGGGAATCGACCAAAAGTGTACTGTTAGTGCAGTAAAAGATCACTTCTTTTTCGGGCAGAAGGCTGGACGTCGTTCTCTTACCCGAAATGCGCTGTCCCGGTTGTGGTGGATTGGACGGCTGACATACGATGAAAAAAGAAAAGACCCTTGGGAATTGACAAAGTTCATCTGTGAAAGTTCCGATTACATCATGCACGCACTGGAACGTAATACATCTAACAATCCGGCCATTATTCGTCCGTTTCTGAGTGCTATAATTGATGTCAGAAAATCCGGAAGAGAAATTAACACAGACCAGTTCGGACTTCTTGCAAAGTACCTGAATCTTCTCGGAGGAATCTATATTTTGGATTGCCTGCCAGAAGAAAGAATCTACGAGAAAATCCATGCAAAGGCATTGGAAATCTCCACACCGTCTTCTCCCAAGCAGGAAGTTCCGTCAACAGAGGTTCAATAAAGAAAGCGGGTTGCTCTATGACAGGGCAACCCGCTTTCTTTATTGAACCTGATCTAGGATACTGATAATACTCTCTGCTACTGCCTTGGCAAGAAAAGGCGGAACCGCATTTCCAACTTGCTGATACTGGGAATCTTTCGTTCCTTCAAAAATAAACGAATCGGGGAATGTTTGAAGCCTTGCAGCCTCTCGTATTGATATGGCTCGATCAAGTTCAGGATGAATCCACATGGATTTCCGAACATTGACTACCGTTCCGGAGGGCTCATCATATTTCAAACGCATATAAATCGTATTTTGGGTTCGTTCTGCATTGCTATAGGTGGTTTTTAATTCGGGGGAAAGATCGTGGAAGTTTTCTCCCGCCTTTAGTGCTTTGAATCGAGACAGTGCAGTTTCTCTCGTTGCAGTTGTTATGTGGTTATGTAAACATCTTCCTCTCAGTTCTTTTTCCAAACCTTGCGCTTCTGGATGCGGCGGAAGAGTGAAATAGGAATCCGTTACTTCTTTTCCCGGTTCAATGTCCTGAATATCAGAAATCGCATCCCGAACAGTTCGATAAGACCCCTCGGTGAAGGTAGCTTCAGGATAAGTATATTCAATATTCAGATCTTTTTTCAGACCAACCATGATAAAACGTTCTCTTCGCTGCGGCGCACCAAAACTGATTGCATTAAGCGTGTCACATTTTAATGTATAGTTGTATGGCTCATTTTCAAGTATACCCTGTAAATAATCTAGCACCGAGTAAGATTTAACTGTAGCATACAGCCCGCCATCTTTTTCAACATAATCGAAAACGTGGATATTATTATCACTTAATTCTTTGACCTTAAGCAGTGCTCTTTGAATCAAGAGTGAATCTCTGATAGCTTGAATCACTCTATCAAATGATTCTTCCCGCTTTTCCTTATTCTCAATGTAATTCAAAATCTGAATTGCCATGAAGGAATCTTTTTGCTGGATTCGATTTGAAGATTCTGTTCCATTAAAGCCGCGGAACAGTTCTTGTAGTTGCGGAACCAGCTTCTTTTCATATTTTGTCAACGAAAGATCGAATTTGGGCTGGTTTATTCTATATCGATAGAGTAGATTTATCGTCTTGTAAAAAGTCTCTGCCCACGCATATTGAACACCATTCGGCGCAGACAAAATTAACTCTCGTGATCCCTCAAAATTCATGTTTTGCGGAAGTATTTCGATGTTATCTTCTCGAAGGGGCAGATTTAGAATTTTAGCATTGGTCATGTCATTTTCTTCAAGAAAGAATCGATGAACCTGAGATTTCAGCATCGCAACATTTTCCATGACAAATGCTGTTGGTTGCAACTCACAAATAGCGCGCACATATTCTTTGACTAGGCGATTATTCATACTGATTATCGTCGAATGTTGCCTATTAGCGTTAGAAAAGCCCTGACAAGGCGGGCCGCCGATAACGATGTCTACCTGTCCAACGGCTTCTTTTAACTCGTTATAGTCAATAGTTCTCACATCAGGGTACAATCTCTTTACTTCTGCAAAGTTACGCTTGTAGGTTTTTCGTGCATTGGGATTGTTTTCGGCAGCAGCCACAATGTTGATTTTCCCGGTTTGCTTGAACCCAAGACTTAGACCACCAGCTCCGGAAAACAAATCAATTATATTGTATGTTTTGATAGTAATCACTCGCTTTCTGGAGACTCTTCAATAGAAATCTCTCCGTTTTTTCGTTCGTATTCTGCAACATATTTCTTTAAAATATTTTCAATTTGCGCTCTGTACGAACGATCATTGTCCTTTGCCAATTTTTTTATTTTTTTCTCTAGGACATCATCAATCCGAAGAGGATAAGGGGCCTTTTGCTTCATATAAGATGTGCCTTTCTATCTTTTTTACATCTAAAGCTCTTCTGTGCTAGTATAGCAGCCTTGAAAACATTTTGCAAGATTATTCGTTGAAATTTATGTATACCCTCCAAATACTTTGCAGTGTAAAAGTCATCTGAAGGGCATTTTGCAACATTAAGCTATGCTTAGCAGGGCTTTTGCGGCTCAATCAACACCGCCGCATTTCTGATCTGATACGTCACACCGCTGGCTTCTCCCTTTGCCTTGTGGAAGCACACCTCCGGGTGCTGCGTAGCAAGGTCGGCAAGCTGTTTCTGCAAGTCGGGGTTCAGCGTGAACACGCTGCTTGTCCCGTCCTCGCTGGTGTAGATCATGGTTTCCAGCTTAAACATCGTCAATCAGTTCTTCCTCCTCAGATTCGTCAAAGATGGTCGGTCCCCAGTCCTCGTCCTCCTCGATGTCCTGCATCAAGAGCCGCATATTGGTGTAGCACTCCATCTCGGAACGGACGAAGTAGAACATCTGGTCGTACCATCGTTCCAAATGCAGCGATTCGTCCTCCAGCTTGCGAACGAAGTCGAACACCAGTCGGTTCAGATCGGGGTCAACCGTCAGGCCGGCAACCTCATAGAGCCGCTTGCGGGTCAACTCCAGATCGGCGCAGCCATAGGTGTAGAGCAGCTTCTTTTCTTCAAACGTCAGTTTCATAGGCTTGTTCCTCCGTATTAAAAAAAGGGCCTGCCCTGTGCAGACCCGATGTAGCAAAAAGACCGCCGTGCGTTGTGCAGGGCGGTCTTGAACTCAGGATTGGAGAAAATCCCGGAGTGTTCCTCAGCGAAAAAGGAGATTTTTGCGATAGCAGCTATCGCTATGTAAGGCAGGACGAAAACCACAAATGCGGTAATCAGCATTTTCAGGACTTCGCCGCCGTCTGCCAGCTTCATGACCCAGCTTGCCAGAGCCACAAAGAAGAACAGTCCCGCCAGCAGATTCGTCAGAATCGTGGAGAAGGTCGTGAGGAAGATGCCCACCCACTGTGCCAGAATCAGCAGCAGAAGCAGAGGGAGAAGGGCAAGTTTCAACATCCATTTCAGCACAGCCATCGTGGGCACCTTCTTATACAAAAATCAGCTCAGACTTGATGACTTCCTCGGCGCGGTTGCGGATACTGTTCATCCGGCGCACCCATTCCAGTTGATCGGCAGCTTTCAGGGCTTCGGTCACGCCCTCGGCTTCCTGCATCTGCCGGACGGTCAATGCAAGCTGCTCCTCGGTCTGCTTGTCCAGCTTGGCAAGATAGCCGCTCAGCTCACCGGACAGGAGCAGTTGATTGTACCGGACAGGGTGCTGCGCCTTCAGGTACGTCTTATGTAAGCAGCCCCACCGCCCGGTGGGGTGCTCTGCCGGGGCTGCTACGGTCAAATTCGGCAGATAGTGGTCATTGACAAGGGTGTAGTCCAGACCGTTGGCATTGTCATGGATAGATTTCTTCAGTTCGTTCATGCAGATTCTCCTTTCTGATTGGGCAGATAGTAGACACCATTTGCCTGATCTTCGGCGCGGATTGCTTCTTTCTTGGCATCTATAGCCGCTTTCTTCGCTGCTTTATGCTTCTGGTAGTAGGCATTCTGCCATCCATTGGCCTTACGGCGAAGGTAGGCTTCATGCCGCTTTTTACGCAGACGCTCTTTTTCGGCAATTTCAGTACGTTCTTCTTCGGTCGGCTGATTGACTTCTTGTGTACCAAACTTTCCGATGAAATTGAAGTAGATTTCAATGGTCTGCGGAGAATTTGCAACTCCTTTGTAATCTCGCTCATGCACAAAAATCTTGTAGATAAATTCGTTCAACATCACGGTGTCCAGTTTTTCAAAATTCTGATATTTCTTGACCAGTGCGATGAATTTATCGGCGGATTTCTGGCCGCTTTCGTATTCGTCTACTGCTTTTTGCAGGGAAGCAGCTTCCGCTTCAAGGCTTTCCTGCTCCTTGGCGTACTGGGCATCCAGAATTTGATACCGCTTGTCAGGGAGTTTTCCGAGGGCGTTGTCCTCATAGATTTTGCAGATTAGCGTTTCCAACTCATCCAGTCGCTTTTTACAAGCTGCAAGGCGTGTCTTTTGACCTTTGATCTCGCTGGACTGCTGGTTTTCCGCTTCGGCCTTTACGACACGGACGAATTCTTCTTCGTCTTCTTTAGAAAATCGAACGATTTCCCGCAGCGTTTCCTGAATCAGTGCCATCACAGAATCAGCGTTTACCCGGTGTCCGCTGGAGCATTTGCTGCCAACAGGGATTTTTCCATAGCCAGAGCAGGAAAAGTTTGCGACACGTTTTCCATTTCCAGTACGATTGACATACATCGGGCTTCCGCAGTCTGCGCAGTACAGCAGTCCGCCGAGGGGATGGGCTTCGCCCCAGCCATCAGGATAGCGGCGGACGCCAGCGCGAATCCGCTGCACGTTGTCGTAAGTCTCCTGATCGATAATAGGCTCTTGAGTGTTTTCGATAATCGTCCACTGGTCTTGGTCAACATAATGACTTTTCTTGTCCTTAAAATGCTTCCGGGTCTTGAAATTGCAGGTGTGCCCCAAGTAGCAGGGATTGGTCAGGATGTGGACGATTGTGGAACTACCCCATTTGTAGGGGTCTCTGATTTCCCGCGTCTGCCATAAGCCGATACCCAGCTTTTGGTGGTAGTAAGCAGGGATTTCAATGTGTTCGGCTGAAAGGATCGCTGCGATTTGATAAGGGCCTTTGCCTTCCATCGTCATGCGGTAGATGCGCTGGACGATAGGAGCCGCCACCGGGTCGATGACCCACTGGTTCTTGTCCTGCTCGGATTTCAGGTATCCGTAGGGCACAGAACTGCTGGTATGCTTCCCGGCAAGGTTCTTTGCCTGAAACGCCGAACGGATTTTCTTGCTGGTGTCACGGGCGTACCACTCGTTCATAATGTTTCGGAATGGTGTAAATTCATCATCCCCTTTGAGAGTGTCCACACTGTCATTTAGAGCAATCAGCCGGGTATCGTGCTTCCGCAGCACTTCCATATAGGTGCCGACTTGCAGATAGTCACGACCAAAACGGCTCATATCCTTTATGATAACGACAGAGATTCGGTCAGCTTTGACTTCAGCAATCATCTTCTGAAAGCCGGGACGGTCGAATTGCGTACCAGAGATACCATCGTCCGTAAAGTGGATGCAGTTGGTAAAACCGTGCTGTTCGGCGTAGTCCTCCAGTATTCGCTTCTGATTGGAGATAGAGTTCGATTCGCCTTGAAGCTCGTCATCGTGGCTCAGGCGTTCGTAGAGCGCAGGATAGCGTTCGGATTTCCTCGCCACAACTATCACATCCTTTCGTAAAATTTTGGCAGATAGCCTTTTAATGTAGCTCGATTCGGTTTGAATCAAGCTGTATTAAAATTCTGTCTGTATTATGTAACACCGGCAGCCAGCTTGTACTTCTTGTACTGACGGACGGCGAAGTGGTTGGGCTTCTCGGCTTCCAGTGCATCAAACATCAGGTCTACCGGGTTTTTGAACTCCTCGTCATCCTCCCGGACTTCCATGGCGTTGATGAACTCTATAAGGGTAGAGAAATTCTGCTCCTCTACTGGAGCCTCATAGTGGATATACCCAATCAGCGCGCAATACAGCAAGGTCTCTGCTTTGACCCAAAAATCGTCCCCGGCCTTGCCTTCGCCTTTGGTATTGGCGATCAGCGTTGTGACCAGCTTCAAGATGTCCTTTTCGCTATGGATATAGGCGAAAGGGTTATAGTGCA
>ENA-OZSL01000685-OZSL01000685.1-human-gut-metagenome-genome-assembly--contig:-NODE-685-length-9284-cov-7.141727_pt1 | contig 9284 bp, 9 predicted proteins | sample MGYA00244124_ERZ653970 | MGnify/ENA primary metagenome ERZ653970 (study PRJEB26926, sample SAMN06164513) | human gut metagenome | biome: ENVO:00009003; feature: ENVO:2100002; material: ENVO:00002003... | reverse complement strand
TAGTAGAAACTTTGGTGAATATGCAGAAGAAGCGGTAATAATTGAAGAGCCTGTTGTTAAATCAAGTGTATCGTTTTTAGATGCTAACACAAATCCCGTTACATTGGAAGAATTGACAACTCAATGCGTTGTACCTACATGGGCAAACCAAGAGTTGACAATCGCACATCAGGATTTTATATCATGTGTGCATGATGCAGCCAGTTCTTTTTATGCAGGGGAGACAGTAAATGCGCCTGATATTCGTTGCAGTCATATTGTACGTGGCAGAATACCCCAAGCTCTTGGAAAGAAAGCTTCTGAACTGTTGGAATGTGAAAAAACACAATTCTATCAAAGACTTGCTTTTGCCTTTACCATTCCAACTATTTATGAGACAATAAATGGGCAGAAACTTGAATTGTGCGTGGGTGGAGTAAGGAACTATTCAGACTTGAACCTCTATCGTTCAACAAAAGGTTTGGAGAAATTCTCTTGCTTTATTGGGTGGCGTGTTCGCATTTGTAGCAATCAGGTACTCACAGGAGAAGGAGTTAAGTTCTCTATGGAAGTTTCAAATATTGGTGAACTCTATAGAAATGTGCTTGACTTGTTTAACAATTTCAATCCTGCCAAAGAAATCCATTTGATGCAAACTTTATCCAACACTTCACTTAGTGAATCACAGTTTGCACAAATCATTGGTCGTTGTCGTTGCTATCAAGCATTGCCAATTGGTTATCAGAAATCAATACCTAAACTATTGATAACTGACAGCCAGATAAACAGTGTTTGCCGTGACTTCTATCACAACGAAGCGTTTGGAATGAAAGATAATGCTATTTCTCTTTTCGATTTTCACAATTTGCTCACCCAATCCAACAAAAATAGTTATGTGGACACTTATTTGCAACGGGCAGTTAATGCAACGGAAATCAGTGTTGGAATTAACAACGTTTTACGTGGAATAGATGACAAATATCAGTGGTTTCTTAGTTAGTGGTATTTGAGAATACACAGGATTATCAAATACAGAAAAAGGGCATCTATATAATAAAGTATAGGTGTCCTTTCTTTATTCTGTCACTTATTAATAATCAAAGATTTATGTTACAAACGTTAGTAGTCGTTACATTCTGGATTATAGTTTTCTTTATTGCGTGTGCAATTTCACCTGTTGTATTCTTCTTGATGATTATTTGGACTATATACCAGATTATTACAATGAAGTAGTACATTAAAATGCAGAGAAACAAAGGGCATCTATACAGGTGCTCTTTTTATTTATAAACCTCTTAAATATTAAAGAATATGGTAATAGAAGGCAGTCGCGAATACAAGGCAGCGCAAGAACTTGAAAGAGCCTTGAACGATTATAGTTGGAATCCTAAAAGATTTGCTGAAAGTACAAGGTGTTATCACCGTACACTACAGCAGGAATTAATGAAAACCATAGTGGAGATTATTCGCATGGTTGGTAGTAAGGACTATGGTACAGACCTTAGGAATCAGGCATCGCACGAACTTTGCAAACGGATAGTTGACAGTGGTGTGTTGGATGAAGCTCACCTACCTTTTATATAGGTTGAATGAAGTAAGGGCATTATTTACTTAGTGTCCTTGCTTCATAATATTCACTTTGTTAATTAGTGAATGTTTAGCTAGTAATCAGTAAGTTAGATATTCCAACTCAAAATTAATATTCACTTTTATTAGTTTCACTATAAAACAGAACGTTATGTCACTTAAATATTCAAGTACAACAGCAGATTATCTGCAATGGAGCGAAGCAATGAACTTAATAAGAAAGTTGGCAAGGGATAGTAATTATAAGATGTCACTTCTTATCGCTTTAGGTTGCTTCACAGGTCTTAGAATTTCTGATATTCTTGCTTTGAGGTGGAATCAGATATTAGATGCAGAAGAGTTTACCATTACAGAGATTAAGACAGGGAAGCAAAGGACAATTAGGATTAATATGCAGCTACAGCAACATATCAGAGATTGTTATGAGCATATAAATCCAGTTGGCATAAATGCTCCTGCATTGATAAGTCAGAAGGGGACAGTGTACACAGTTCAGAGAATCAATGTCATGCTGAAAGAGATTAAAAAGAAATACAAGTTGCATATAGGCAATTTCAGTTGTCATTCTCTTAGAAAGACCTTTGGCAGACAGGTTTATAATATGAACAGTGATAATTCAGAGCTTGCACTTGTTAAGCTCATGGAGCTATTCAATCATTCCAGTGTGTCAATTACTAAGAGATACTTGGGATTAAGGCAAGAGGAATTATTAAATACCTATGATTGCCTTAGCTTCTGATAATGATAATTGGGTTGGTATGAAAATTCAGAATTTCTACTTATATGGAGATTTGACAAGTTTCATACCAATCCTGAATTATTGAGTAGAGACAGCTCTCAACTTTTAATAAACAATAGTTCTTGCAAATTAAACAGCTTTTAGTAACTTTGTAGCAATTTCAGACTTCTATGGAGATAGTTCTGAAAGGACATAGTTAACGAAGAGCGTTTGATATATTATCCTGTTATGAAATCTGGACAATTTCAAAGAATGAGGATAGTAGGCAAGAACGCTCACGTCAGTGTTATATATTCATCTTAAGGGATGAACTATATATTTTTCTGGCGTGGGCTATTGTTTATTACTCATTCTTGGGCAGTCCAGAGCCTCATAACGGTAATATTCAATAGTTTCCACGCTTTTTTGTATTGTATAACAGTCAGCAGGGAACTCTGGCTATAATAAATATTCTATAGACACAAAAAGAAAAACAATTATTACTTATCAACACTTAAATGCAGTGGAATCAATGATTTAATATAAAGTGACAGTGTTTTGCTGTGAATTCCCCACTTTATCAATAAACTATTATCTTTAAAGGGAATGAGAAGATTACAGATAACTATGATTACATGGAAAAGAAATTCAAACTAATAATTTCCCCAGAACGGTGTGATGCAGAAGCGTTAGCTCATTTTATAGCAGAGCTTGAAAGGCTTAAATTAGGTGTACTTACAAATGGAGAAATTGTTTACGATGACAAGAATGAAAAAGAAGTCTTTAATTTAATGGAGAAATGTATTTTAAATAAAGAGTAACAGATTATGAAAGCATTACATTTTTTACCAATAACCTTATTGAGCATTATCTCATGTATGAGTATCATCGCTTGTAGTAACGATGATAGCAATAAGAAAAATGATGAAGTCATTACTATTACCCCTTTGGGAAATTCTCAAAGATATTTCGATAATGGGCTAACTTTTACTTCACAATCTGGAAGTGAAAATATAGAATTTACTTGTAATGGAGACTGGAACGTTTCTGTAGCTAATACAATTGGAGGAGAGACATGGTGCACTGTTACTCCTGCAAATGGCAAAGCAGGAGAAGGTGGGTTTACTGTGAATATAGTTGAGAATAAAGGATATGATGATAGAAATGTTACCATAACTCTCACTGTTGGAAATATAAAGAAAACAATTGTTGTAACTCAAAAGCAAAAGGATGCTATATTGCTGACTGCGAACAAATATGAGTTAGACAATAAAGGTGGCAAGATTAATTTGGAGGTAAAAACCAATGTCAACTATACTGTTACAATAAATGAAACAGACAAAAAGTGGATAAAACAAGTAGGTAGTAATACTAGAGCTTTATCAAGTAGCACGTTAACCTTTGATATATCTCCCAATGAAGAATATGAAAAACGAGAAGGAGTAATTTATATTACAAATGGTGAGCTAACAGAGACTGTACACGTCTACCAAGCTAGTGGTGGAGTTGTCATGTTGACTAAAAATGAATACTTTATAAGTGATAAGGAGCAAACTATTGCTGTAGACATAAAAAGCAATTTTAATTTTGAGGTTAAAATGCCTAATGTGGATTGGATTTCTATTGCACCTTCAACCAAATCAATGTCCAGCCACACTCTTTATTATATAATCAGTCCAAATGAAGAATATGATAGTCGTGAAAGTGAAATCATTTTTTATGATAAGAGCAATGTCAAACTTGCAGATACATTAAAAATTATACAAGCGCAAAAGGATGCTATTATCATATCTAAGAAAGAATATGAAGTAAACTCAAAAGAAAATACAATTGAATTTGAAGTAAACTCAAATATTGATTTTAATGTTTCTATTCCCAGTGCTGCAAGTAAATGGATAGAGAATATAACTACTACTCAAACTAGAGGTCTTACTTCTCATAAAGTCTATCTAAAAATAAATGAGAATACCTCTACTTATGAACGTTCTGCCAAAGTTGCAATCAAACATACACAGAGTAATGTAGCGGACACTGTATTCATTAGTCAATTAGGTGTACCAAGCTTGTCGCCTAGCAGCAAAACATATCATACTTATCCTAAAGGTGGAGAAATCTCCGTTTCCTTGTCCACCAATACTAATTATACAGTGGAAATTCTTGGAGATGCAAAAGAATGGATAACTCAACCACAAACAAGAGGCTTTAGAGAAGATATCTTATCTTTCTTTATATCTGAAAACAATGGTGATAAGCGGACTGGAGAAATAAAAATTATTAGTGAAAATGAAGAAACGGAATCAATTATTACAGTTGAACAAGAATCATACATTCATGAAGGAAATATTTCTATTCGGGGAAATCGGAAATTGCAAGAGATAGGGGAAAGAGGATATAAACAAATAAATGGAAATCTTGATATTCTTTGTTTTAATAATAACAAAGAAGATATGATAACCTCTTTAGAGGTTTTAAACTCAATTACACAAATTAATGGAGACTTACTACTCAATAATTGTGATATTGAGAACTTTAATGGACTGAATCAATTGAGAAAAATACAAGGGGATTTTGTGATTGAATCGCTGAATAATTTCAATAGAATAGAGTCTTTTAATGGGCTAGATAATCTTGAAGAGATTGGTGGAGATTTTATAATGAAAGACAGATTACCATATAACGGTGAAAAATCTACTGTAAATAGTAATTTTTCACAGCTAAAGGACTTTAAAGGATTAGAAAATCTTAAGAAGATAGGTGGCAATTTCCAACTCATTGGATTAGGATATTTTCGATATCAAAATTCTCCTTATTACTATACTTCGTTTAACGAATTAGAATCATTTGAAGGGTTGGAAAGATTAACTACTATTGGAGGAAACTTTAAAATTTCTTCTGAAGGAAATGATAAGTATATATCATTTAAGAAACTTTCCTCTTTAAACAATTTAACTAATCTAGCAAGCATAGGTGGTAACTTTGAAATATATGCTCCAGAGTACGAAATTGCTCAATTAAATACAATTGAATTACCTACCCTAAAGCAGATAAATGGTTATATCTATATGAGAAATGGTTTCTATATGGGAAATAGAAATCGGATGAATCTTGTTCTTGAAAATCTTGAAAAATTGGGAGGTTTTGAATGTAAATCCTATACAATCCTCAATGCCCCCAAGTTAAAAAGGATTGATGAAAAATTATATATTGGAGTAGCGGCATCAAAAGTTGGGAGTATAAATGCACAAGAAATTCTGAATGGTCTTTCTGCGATTACTTATGTTGGTAAGGATTTAAGAATCGACTGTTCTGGTATAGAATCTTTTGAACCTCTTAGAAATTTGTCATTTGTGGGAGGAGATTTGATATTTGATATTGGTGGAAGTGAAAGAAATAATTTGCAATCTTTCACAGGATTCGAAAGTTTGACTACAATTGGTGGAAGATTAATATGGGGAACAGGTGTGAGTTCTGCTGGTAGTGTTAGCACTTATACCAGTTTTAGCAATATACAATCCTTTCAAGGCTTCAACAATTTATCATCCATTGGTGGTTTTCGAATGAGTATTAACTATGGTGATTTTTCCAAGTTTACATCTTTTGCAGGATTGGAGAATTTGAGACAAATAAAAGGTGATTTCACTATTGAAATTGAAGATAGTTTTTGGGGATTATCTGATATTAGTGCGTTAACAAATTTAGAAACTGTAGAAGGTAGTGAATTCAAAATAAAAGGGTGTTACAAGTTAAAAGATTTCACTCCTTTAAAGCAAGCATTAACTTCATATCAAGGTACTTTTTTAACATATTCTAATGGCTATAATCCTACCAAAGAACAAATCCTAAATGGGGAAGGTAAACAATAACATATAATCAAAAAGAAGAAAGGCAGCATTTGAAGTAACATTCATTTGCTGCTTTTTTTTACAGAAGGGTGCAAATTAATGCCCCTCATACACGCTTTATTTTTTTATCCTATTTATTGAGTATGCTTACAATAGGAACAGTCTTATCAAAACCTGCCTTTGTTGAGTATTTGAATGTCCCAATCTGCTTTGCACATTTTCCTTCAGGAACTTTGATAACTTGGTCGTCATAATACGATTTCCCTTCATCACACAAAAATAAAACCATTAGTCCTGTTGATATTGAGAGTTCGTCAATTTCATTAGCTAAAGCGTCACCTGAATCAAGAACCTGAAAGACCTCAAAATTATTTTCACTAATGCAATCCCCTTCTTTTTCAAAGAATGTCATTCCATTATTTGAAGATTCTCCATTTGACGAATTTCCAATAAGTGCAGCAATAACAAGCATTAAAATAGCACCTGTAACAATGCCTGCAATAAATATTAATACCTTTTTCATAATCTAATTATAAATCTTCACCATTTGCCCTATTGTATTCATTATCATAGTACATTGTTATGTAATATTTTCCTTGAAAATCAGAAATCATAAACCAAACAGGTCTCTTCATTAAATACTCTATGGAAAGTTTAACCATTTCTGATTGTAATTCTTCTGTTGGATTTGCAAGCTGCTCGGTTGTATATTTAGGCGATAGAGCTGACATTAACATTTTCGCAACAGCAATAGTATCTGTTTTTTGATAAAAAATAGCTTCATAACGTTTCTTATGCACAGTCATTTCATAAGAAATATCTTCATCTTCGGATATAGTCTGATTCTCCTCCAATGAAAGATACTTAGAATTATTTTTAAACTGCTCACAAAGTTTATTGAACCTTATTTGAATAGACCTTTCATCAATGTTATTAGCATCGCAAACCATTATTCGACAAACCTTATTGTTGTTTGTGGCAATATGTATATTGACATCCGTACCATTAAACTCACCAACTAGAATATCCTTATTGTGTTGACTGCTTGTATAACCTTTAGCTTTTAATTTCTGAATCATTTCAGATTTACTCCCATCCACAGGAATACCTAGAAATTTAGTAACGTCTTCTTGCGCATAAATCACTATTGAAGATATGAGCAACATTGTAATTGATAGTAGTTTTTTCATATTATCAAAATTTTCCGTTCTTCAGTTTCTACAAGAACATCAATACAATACATCGAAGCGTGAAACTGTAATGCTATCTTTGCCCCTTTGAATAATTTCCCACATTTTGCAACAAGGTAGCATAACGCTTCTGTTTTACTAATTCAATTACAAATATAATAATTATTAATTATATGAATAATATCTTTTTATCAAAAAACTTAGATTTAATAGATGCATTAATATATGAACGAATAAAAAGGGGACAAATTAATTGCACCCTTAAAAACTGATTCAACTAATTATCTATTATACAAGAAGGCGGCATTTGAACTATCTATCATATGTCGCCTTTTTAGTTCATCTTCTTCTCTTCTTAACTAAGTTATGTTTATTCTTCTTAGCTGAATTTGAGAATAGTTGTTCTAACATTTCCCTTGTAATAGGTAGGTATGTAACCTCTGTTAATCTAGTTTCTCTAATCTCTTGTGGTAAATAATGAATTGTGTTAGTCTTCTTTGGTGCTACTTGCATATTTGTGTGGAAATAAATAGGTTGGTAATTGATTTATCTACAGCAAAGGTACTGATAAGAATCTGTCCAATCTAATGTAAAAGATACATTCTGGATTATTGAGGTATGTGTTTGTATTGGAAGAAAATGTCAAGGTGGTAGATAGCGTATAAGCAGAATAATGGATAAAGATGTACATAAACTAAAGGAAGTCCCGAAGCTAAGAATTATGCAGAGAACTTTGCCGAGTATTATGAAGATATACTAAGCAAATAAATGATTAAAAATTAAAAGCCAGTTATCGAGATGATAGCTGGCTTTTTATCTAAATATGAATTGTCACATCTAAATGCAGACTAAAATTCTAATCTCAAAATTATGCCTTATACATAATTAATCCTATCTTTGTGTCGTTCAAACAAGGCTAGATAAGTACAAATTTGAGGAACTAAATTTGTAAGTTACTGATAAACAGCACCCAATCTAAATATACGGTTTTTATTCAAAACTGCATACCTGCACGCTTATTTTTTTCGCTTTTTTAATTGGCCATTTCAGAGATGAACTTAATACGTACCAAGCGAACTTCCTCTTCAGTGAAGTCATCGCCTAATTCATCAAGCGCATCATCAATCTTATCAGTGGTAGATTCCTTGAAATAATCGTAGATATCGAGCATGTGATCTTCATCCATGATTTCTTCCAGGAAATAATCGATATTCAGTTTAGTTCCCGAATAGACGATAGCTTCCACCTCGTCCAGAAGTTCACCAAATTCGATACCTTTGGAAAGAGCGATATCATCTAACGCCACTTTACGGTCAATTGCCTGAATGATAGCTACTTTCATCTTTGATTTATTAGCAACCGTACGTACCCGCAAATCTTCAGGACGTTCTATTTCATTCTCTTCACAGTGGCGTTTGATTAATTTACAGAACTCTTCACCGTAACGTTTTGCTTTTCCGGCTCCTACGCCCGGTATATTCTGCAACTCATCCAATGTCACCGGATAAATGGTAGCCATCGCTTCCAAAGACGGATCCTGGAAGATCACATAAGGCGGCACTTCCAGTTTCTTCGAGAGTTTCTTCCGCAAGTCCTTCAACATAGAATAAAGAGCAGGGTCTACCGCACAGGAACCACCGCCACGTGCCGGAACTTCTTCTTCCGCCTCTTCAAAGTCGTTGTCTTCGGTAATCTTGAATGACTTCGGCTTCTTCAAGAACTTGTGTCCTTCCTCCGTCACTTTCAGGAGTCCGTAATGTTCCACATCCTTGCTCAAGTAACCTGCGATCAGTGCTTGACGAATCACTGCGTTCCATGTTTTATCCTCTTCGCCCATACCGGAGCCGAAGACTTCGAGGTCTTCATGCAAATGCGCCTGTACTTCGGAAGTTTCTTTACCTTGTAGTATGTCTATAATATCTGTCTCTTATACACATCTCCGAGCCCACGAGACTAGCGCTCATCTCG
>ENA-OZSL01000682-OZSL01000682.1-human-gut-metagenome-genome-assembly--contig:-NODE-682-length-9323-cov-7.859301_pt1 | contig 9323 bp, 10 predicted proteins | sample MGYA00244124_ERZ653970 | MGnify/ENA primary metagenome ERZ653970 (study PRJEB26926, sample SAMN06164513) | human gut metagenome | biome: ENVO:00009003; feature: ENVO:2100002; material: ENVO:00002003... | reverse complement strand
AGCCTGCCTCTGCCCCGCGCGGAGCGCAAGCCATTTGACCAAAAGAAAAAACCAGCCCCGCGCCACCAGCGCGCGAACCTGCTTAAAGAAGAACTGACTCTAATGCAAAGCAAGCTGTCTCTACGCTACAGCTTTACTGCAAAAATCAATTTTTAACCTCAAAGAATGCAAAAAATAGATGCTGAATCTGCATTTCCTACCGTAAAAATATAAAGAACCAGTTCAAAAAGCCGCGCTGATGTGCTATACTAAGCTGTATAAGGGACCTGCTGAGGGGAAAACGGCGGGCTTCGTCCTCGAAATGTTCCATGTGGAACAAATCTTTTTCCCGGAAGGAAGCAAGTAGCGTGGCAAAAATCGTTGCTGTTGCAAACCAGAAGGGCGGCGTGGGCAAGACCACCACAGCCGTCAACCTCTCGTCCTGCGTGGCGGCGCTGGGCAAAAAAGTGCTCATCGTAGACCTCGACCCACAGGGCAACACCACCACCGGTTATGGTATTTCCAAGCGGAGTGTAGATATTGGTACATATGAAATTCTCATCGGCGAGGCCGACGCGCGGCAGGCTGTCCGCAAGACGGAGTTCCGCACCGACGTCATCGGCTCCAACACCCGCCTCGCGGGCGCCAGCCTTGAGATGATCGACCTGCCGGGCCGCGAGAGCCGCCTGCGCAAGGCGCTGGCCCCCATCCAGAAAGATTACGACTTTATCTTCATCGACTGCCCGCCCAGCCTTGACCTGCTGACGCTGAACGGCCTGTGCGCCTGCGACAGCATCCTCATCCCGGTGCAGTGCGAGTATTATGCGCTGGAAGGCCTGTCGGAGCTTATCAGCACTCTTAAGACCGTCCGCAAGAAGTACAACCCCTATCTGGACATCGAGGGCGTGGTGTTCACCATGTTCTCTGTCCGCTATAACCTGACGCTGCAGGTGGTGGAGCAGGTCAAGAAATACTTTGGAAACAAGGTGTATCAGACCACCATCCCTCGCAGCATCCGCATCTCGGAAGCTCCCAGCTATGGCCAGCCCATCAACTTCTATGAGCCGAAGGGCAAGGGCAGCGAGGCGTATATGGACCTTGCCATCGAGTTCGTGAAGAGCAACCGCCCCGCCGAAGCTGCACCCAAGCGCCGCCGCGGAAAAGCTGCAGCGGAACCGGTCGAGACGATGGGGCTCGCCGATGTGAAGATGGACGGCTGAGGGAGAGAGGAGACCAATGGCAAAAGGAAGAGGAGGACTGGGCCGGGGGCTGGAAAGTCTGTTTGAGGACGCCGCCCCCAGCTTTGAGTCAGATACCAGAATCGAGACGCTGCCCCTGCGGGAGATCGAGCCAGACCCCGGCCAGCCCCGCAAGACCTTCGACGACGAGACGCTGGCAGAGCTTTCGGCCAGCATCGCCGAGCACGGTTTATTGCAGCCCATCGCGGTGCGCCCGAAGCCGTCCGGCGGCTATCTCATCGTGGCAGGCGAGCGCCGCTGGCGGGCCAGCCGGATGGCGGGCCTCACCGAGGTGCCGGTCATCGTCAAGGACGTGACCGATGAGCAGGCCATGGAGCTTGCGCTGGTGGAGAACCTGCAGCGCGAAGACCTCGACCCCGTGGAAGAGGCGGCCGGCATCCGTGAGTTGATGACCCGCTGCGATCTGACCCAGGAGCAGGCTGCCCGCAAGCTGGGCAAGAGCCGGAGCGCACTGGCCAACAGCCTGCGGCTGCTGAGCCTGCCGGAAACAGTGCTGGAACTGCTGAAAAGCGGCTTCATTACGATCGGACACGCGAAGGTCGTTTTGGGCCTGCCTACGCCGGAGCTGCAGGAGGAAGCGGCTCAGATGATAGCGGACAACCAGCTGAACGTCCGTCAGGCCGAAGCTTTGTGCAAAAAGCTGGCAAAGCCCGCAAAAGAGCCTGTGGCCGCGCCGCTGCCGAGTGCGTTGCCGGTGGAGGTGGAAGAAAGCCTCAAGCAGGCGCTGGGCAGCGAAGTCCGCGTGGCCTACCACGACGGCAAAGGCAAGCTGACCGTCCATTTCTATTCGGACGAGCAGCTGAAAGCCTTTGCAAATCTGCTGGGGCAGTATAATATGGAGTAAACCTCTCAGTCTCGCTGTCGCTCGACAGCTCTCTTAAAAGGGGAGCCTGAGCGGAAAAGTTATTAGAAATGCGTACCAAGGCGGGGAACACCGCCTTTGAACGGCACAGCGGGGAACGCCCCCTGTGCAAGCAATAGAGTATAAGGAGAGTTATCATGCTTGACATCAAATTTGTCCGCGACAACCCGGATGCGGTCAAGGAAAACATCAAGAAGAAGTTTCAGGATGCAAAGCTCCCCCTCGTTGACGAAGTCATCGAGAAGGACGCCAAGTACCGCGAGTGCCTGAAGGAAGTCGAGTCCCTGAAGGCTGCCCGCAACAAGCTGAGCAAGGCCAACGGTCCTCTGTTCGGCCAGCTGAAGAAGTGCGACGACGAGGCCAAGAAGGCTGAGCTGCAGGCTCAGATCGACGCCAACAACGCCGCTGTCAAGGCTGACGCCGACAAGATGGCAGAGCTGGAAGCCGAGGAGGCAAAGCTGGCTGAACGCATTCAGGAGATCATGTACACCATCCCCCAGATGATCGACCCCAGCGTACCCATCGGTCCGGACGACACCTACAACGTCGAGGCTCAGCGCTTCGGTGAGCCGGTCGTGCCTGATTTCCCCATCCCGTACCACACCGAGATCATGGAGAGCTTCGACGGCATTGATATGGACGCCGCAGGCCGCGTGGCCGGCAATGGCTTCTATTACCTGCTGGGCAACATCGCCCGCCTGCACGAGGCTGTTCTGGCCTATGCCCGCGACTTCATGATCGACAAGGGTTTCACCTATGTCATCCCTCCCTTCATGATGCACGGCAACGTGGTGCAGGGCGTCATGTCCTTCCCTGAGATGGACGCCATGATGTACAAGATCGAGGGCGAGGACCTCTACCTCATCGGCACCAGTGAGCACACCATGATCGGCCGCTTCATCGACCAGACTCTGGACGAGGCTACTCTGCCCCTGACCCTGACTTCCTACAGCCCCTGCTTCCGCAAGGAGAAGGGCGCTCACGGCATCGAGGAGCGCGGCATCTACCGCATCCACCAGTTCGAGAAGCAGGAGATGATCGTCGTCTGCCGTCCCGAGGAGAGCGCTGACTGGTACGAGAAGCTCTGGAAGAACTCCGTCGAGCTGTTCCGCAGCATGGAGATCCCGGTCCGTCAGCTGAACTGCTGCTCCGGTGACCTGGCTGACCTGAAGGTCAAGAGCTGCGACATCGAGGCATGGAGCCCCCGCCAGCAGAAATACTTCGAAGTCTGCTCCTGCTCCAACCTGGGCGATGCACAGGCCCGCCGCCTGCACATCCGCGTCAAGGGCAAGGATGGCAAGACCTATCTGGCCCACACTCTGAACAACACCTGCGTGGCTCCTCCGCGTATGCTCATCGCATTCCTCGAGAACCATCTGCAGGCCGACGGCAGTGTCACCATCCCCAAGGTCCTGCAGCCCTATATGGGCGGCCTCGAGGTCATGGTGCCTGTCCACAAGAAGTAAGTCCGCTTTCCACCATTCTCCAATAAAATGTTGAAAGTCCCCGCCATTCATACAGGATGGCGGGGACTTTTTGCGTACAGACGTATAAAATCAGAAAGAATGAAAAAATTGAAGATTTTTTTGAAAAAGTTGTTGACAAAACGGGGGTTGTTGGATATAATAATAAAGCACTGTTCAAGTGCAACAAATAAATATGGCGGTATAGCTCAGTTGGCTAGAGCATTCGGTTCATACCCGAAGTGTCACCGGTTCAAATCCAGTTACCGCTACCACATTACAGAGTTTCGCTAAGATAAGGGGGACGGTCGTCCGCAATAGTGGATGATGAAAGTCGGAGGTTTTAGCGAAGCTCTGTATTTCTAAGGCCCGTTGGTCAAGCGGTTAAGACACGGCCCTTTCACGGCTGTAACATGGGTTCGATTCCCGTACGGGTCATAAAAATCCTCTGCACAATGTGCAGAGGATTTTTTATTTGACCCGTACGGGAATTGCAACAATGACGACCGCTGCCTGCGGCAGAAACAGGGAGTCATTGTTGGGGCCGTGGCCAGCGAGACGCGAGCGCCGCCCAAGACGCAAAGCCTTTGAATCATGTGGAGCCTTTGATTTGAACAGGAGGGCCGCTATGGAATATATGCCGAAAGTCCTGCAGGCGGTTGCAGGAGAGAACTTTACGATTTATCTCTATTTCAGCGATGGCTCAGTGCGGCTGTACGATGCAAAGCCGATTCTGGAACGCGGCGGCGTGTTTGAGCCGATGCGGGACGAAAACTTCTTTCGGGAGCATCTGACGGTGCTGAATGATACGGCGGCATGGGATGTCAACGGAGATTTTGACCCGTGCAGCTGCATCGACCTCGACCCCATCGAACTATATGAGTCTTCTGTGGTCGTGGCCGATCCGCTGGAAACTGCATCATAAAAATCACCCCCGCCTGCACCATCCGGCAGGCGGGGGTTCGTTATGCAAGGAAGCAGATGATGTCGTTTTACGGTCTCTGGCCCATGCCGCCTTCCAGCGTCAGGGTCTCGCCGGACATATACTTGAAGTCCGGCATGGCCAGCTGGACGCAGACACGGCCGATCTCCGTCTCAGCGTTGCCGTAGTGGCCCATGGGGGGCATCTTGACGTTGGCCTTGAAGGCGTCGGGGTAGGCGTCCCTGAACTGCTCGAGCTTGGCCGTCCATGCCAGCGGGCAGACCACGTTGACGTTGATGCCGTCCTTGCCCCACTCGGTGGCGGCGACGCGGGACATACCGCGGATGCCCTCCTTGGCGGCAGCATAGGCCGACTGGCCGAAGTTGCCGAAGAGGCCGGCACCGGAAGCGAAGTTGATGACGCTGCCGTGAGACTCAGCCAGATAGGGGTAGCAGGCTTTCATGTAGTAGAAAGCGGCGTAGAGGCCGGAGTAGATGGCCAAATCGAACTGCTCGGTGGTGTGCTCGGCCAGCGGCACGCCGGAGGCCGAAGCCTGTGCATTGTTGATGAGCACCTGAATGCCGCCGAAGGTATCGACAGCCTGCTTGACCACATTTGCGACAGTGGCCTCGTTGTCGCCGCCCGCGCAGACATCGGCCTGCACGGTCAGCACCTTGATGCCGTAGAGGCTTTCCAGCTCCTGCTTGGCTGCTTCCAGCTTCTTGACATTGCGGCCTGTGATGACGAGGTTCGCGCCCTCCTTGGCGTATGCGGTGGCGATGCCGTAGCCGATGGAGCCGCAGCTCCCATCCTTCAGGACAGCGCGCCCTGCGCCGGTAATGATGGCGGTTTTACCAGTTAAAAAGCCCATAAGTTGCAACCTCCTGATTCGATGTCCCTCGGTGTTCTGCCGGGGTTGTTCTATAGCTCGAGTATAGCAGAAAAGCGGAAAATTGTAAAATAGCGCTTTTGAATCGTTTTTTCTTTGCTTGAGGAATGGCTCAGACGCTCACTCGCGGTATTTTTTCATCATTTCCTTTTGCAAAAAAATACGGCCCTGCCAGGATGCATTTCAGCGTCCCGGCAGGGTCGTGCTTTTGTTTTTCAGTGCTGGTGGAGATACGTCAGAATATCTTCCGGCTTTGCGGCCAGAGCATCGGCACCGGCGGCGGTCAGCTCTGCTTCGCCCCGGAAGCCCCAGAGAACGCCCAAAGCGGGCAGACCGGCATTGTGTCCCGTAAGGATGTCTACGTCGCTGTCGCCCACGAAAAGGGTGCTCTGCGGGTCTGCGCCGAGGTCAGCCATCAGAGAGTAGACGCCAGCCGGGTCGGGTTTGGTGGGGACACCGGGGCGGCTGCCCCGCACCAGCGAAAAGCTGTCCGGGCCGAAGTAGTGCTCGATGATCTTTCCACAAAAAGCGTCCGCTTTGTTGGAAAAAACGGCGGTCTGGACGTCCTCGGCCTTCAGCGCGGCCAGCAGTTCCGGGATGCCGGGATAGGGGGCCGTTTTGTCTTCCTTGTGGGCGTCATACCGGACCGAGAACTCGGCCAGCGTGGCGGCAAGCTGTTCGGGCGTCCGGGCGTTTTCCGGGGAAAAGCGCTCCACCAGCTTCGGGATGCCGTTGCCCACGAAGTGCTTGTAGGTCTCTACTGGAAAGGTCGGCCAGCCGTGCTGGGTGCAGACCCAGTTGGCTGCGTCGGCCAGGTCGTCGATGGTGTTCAGTAAGGTGCCGTCCAAATCGAAGAGAATGGTTTTTATCATGAGAATCAGACTTCCTTTTGTTTTATGTTTTCTGCTCCAAAGCGTTGAGACAGGGCGCAGCGTCCCGCACGGGGATGCTGCGCACCTTGAGCCGCACCTGCCCGGGCAGAGCCAGCGTCAGCGTCATGCGCTGATAACGTGCCGCCCAGGGCGATTGGAAGGTGCGCAGGCAGACATCCGGGTGGAACACACAGATACAGTGGAGATAAACACCCTTCTGCCGCCGCAGGGTGAACCGGCCCTCCCGGAGCCAGATGCCCTCTTTCAGCCAGCCCATCAGCCCGCCCGCCAGAAAGACGGCAAATACCGCTGTCGGGATGAGCAATGTCCCCGTGAGGGCAGGCAGAACGCTGCGGGAGACCAGCACCAGCAGCAGGCACAGCCCGAACGGGATGCCGGCAGGCGCAAAGAAAACGGCGCTGCGGTGGGTGAGGTCGTGCCGGGTGTCGGGCGGCATCCGGAACTCGGGCAGCAGCTCCCGGAACAGCTCTTCCTGCCCGGAGCGGTAGACGAAAAGCGGCAGCTCCGGGCGGCAGCTGCCTGCCACCACGAATACCGGCCAGCGCTTCATGAGCCGGGCGATGGGGGAGACGCGGACGTCCGCGTAGCTGATCTCACTGCTCCGCACCCGGAACTCGAACCGGGACAGCCAGCCGCCCCGGCTGCCCAGCTGGTCGGCAGTGTGCCAGACCGTATAATGAACGGTCTGGACAAAACTGCGGGCCAGACTGATGCCGAAGAGCGCCCCGGCCAGCACCAGCATCCACGCCGCACCGGCGGGCAGCCAGTGGGCCGCGAACCGGACGAGGAGGTTCAGCCGGGAGAGGGCCACGGCCTCGGCGGTGAGGGGAAATGGTCGGCTCTGCCGGATGGCCAAATAGGTCAGCGCCAGCGTGGACAGGCCGTTGGCACCCAAAACCACCAGCGCGGCCCGCTCGCCCCCGGCAGGGCGGTGGCAGACCGGGTCCCGGACCGGCATCAGGCGGTCAGCAAGCTCCTGCGCGTCTTCTTTGTGCAAATAAAGGGTGATGGCTCGCTTGGCAGGCTGGCCCACCGGGTAGAGCACCACCCGGCTGGCCCCGAGCAGCCGAAAGAAGAATGGCCGTTCGATGGTCAGTGCGGCCAGAGCTTCGCCCCGGATGATGCGCTCCCGCTTGGAGAGGAACGCCCACCGCAGCCGGAGCACACCGGTCTCATCCAGCGCCCAGCTGCTGGCTTCCAGCAGGATGGAGCTGGCCCCGCAGAGGAAGAGCAGAAGCGCGGCGTCCTGCCGCAGAGCTGTGAGCAGAGCGTTCAGGCTGAATTCCAGCAGGGCGTTTGCCAGCGGCAGCAGGCAGACGACGACCGCCTTGCGCAGGAAACGGAGGGCGGCGAGGGGATGGTAATGCCGTTGTCGGGTCATGGTGCATCCTCCGCCAGAATGTGAGCCAGAAGCCCGGCCTGCTGGGCCGGGATGGCGGGCAGAAAGAGCTTCGCGCCCGGGGCCGCCACGATGAGCAGCGAGACGCCGCCCAGCCGCAGCAGGGGTGTCCGGAGCAGCCGGACGCTGGTAACGGCCCGGCGGGGAAGCACCTGCCGCACCGGCAGCGCAACGCCGGAGTAGACCGTCACGGTCCGTTCCCCCAGCACGGCGGCGAAGCTGCAGGCCCGCGCCCAGAGGCAGTAGACCAGAAAGCCCCAGAGCAGGCAGAAACCCGCTCCGGCGGCGACGCTCTGCCAGAACACGAAGGGCGCAGCGAACAGCCCCGGCACCGCCGCCCAGACGCAGAGGACGGCCCGGCCAGTGGGCGGGATGATGACGGCGGTGCGCCGCAGCTCCTGCTCCGTCACTTACCGCTGAGGCCCCAGGCCTCGGTCAGCTCGTGCAGGCTGTCGTCACGGGTCAGGCAGAGGATGTGGTCCCAGGGCATCAGGATCGTGCTGCCGTGGGGGATGATGAACTCGGTGTCGCGGGTGATGCTGATCAGGATGGTGTCGCCCGGGATGGGGATGTCCATGATGGCCTTGCCCGCGTAGAGGAAATTCTCGGGCAGCAAGATCTCGTTCAGGCTGGCCGTGCCGCCGCCCAGAGAGAGGAGCTGGCGGATGGTATCCGTCTCAATTTCCCGCTCGAGGATGTGGCTCAGGTTGTCGGTGCCGCAGACCACGGTGTCCACGCCGAGGGTGTGGAGCAGTTCGCGGTTCTTGGGGTTGGAGGCCCGGGCCACGGTGCGGTCTACGCCGAACTCCCGCTTGGCGATCTGGCAGGCCACGAGGTTGTCTTCGTCAGAGCCGGTCACAGCCACAAAGGCGTCGCAGCTGGCAACGTCGGCGGTGCGCAGAGTGTCCACGCTGATGGAGTCGCCGCAGATGACCGGGATGTCCAGCATATCGGCCAGCATCCGGCACTGGCTCTCCACCGGCTCGATGATGACGATTTCGTGGTGGTTGGTCAGCAGGCTCTGAGCCAGATACCGGCCCACACGCCCGCCACCGGCAATACAAACTTTCATAATACTACCTCATTATACAAATGGTATCGATTATTTGGCGAGAGAACGGAACACGGCCTGCTCGGTGAGGACGGTGGGGCAGATGGTGTCCAGTTCGTAGGCCTTGTGGTAGAGCACCTGCAGGTGGGGGTCGGAGACGCGGCAGATGACCTTTTCGCGCTGAAAGAGGCTCTTGGCGATCTGCGCGGCCATCAGGTTGAGGGAGTCGTCCTCGCTGACGGCGGCCACGGCATCGCAGTTCTCGATGCCGCCCTGACGCAGTACGTCGGGGTCGGTGGGGTCGCCCACAAGAGCGTTTCCGCTGAAGGTGTAGTCGTCGAAGGCGTCCAGACGCTTGAGCTGTTCGGAGTCCTTTTCGATGATGGAGATGTCGTGGCCGATGCGCTCCAGGTCTCGCACCAGCGATGCGCCCACCTGGTCGCAGCCGATTACAAGAATGTTCATGAAATTACCTCGCTGTTATAAAAATATATTATATCTCGTTCAGATAGGAAAGCGGAGGGTTTGCTATTTTCGGCGAAGCCGTAAACCGGAGAAACGAGAAAAAAGCGTTTAGCGAAGCGGCTAGCTTTTTTCCGTTTCGAC
>ENA-OZSL01000627-OZSL01000627.1-human-gut-metagenome-genome-assembly--contig:-NODE-627-length-9922-cov-6.423634_pt1 | contig 9922 bp, 10 predicted proteins | sample MGYA00244124_ERZ653970 | MGnify/ENA primary metagenome ERZ653970 (study PRJEB26926, sample SAMN06164513) | human gut metagenome | biome: ENVO:00009003; feature: ENVO:2100002; material: ENVO:00002003... | reverse complement strand
CTTCGTCGGCAGCGTCAGATGTGTATAAGAGACAGACGTCGTGCTGATGAACTCGAAGCTCTCGGACGTGCCTGCGGCCATCCGCCTCAGCCGCGCCACCCTGCGGAACATCCACGAGAACCTGTTCTGGGCGTTCATCTACAACATCATCGGCATCCCGCTGGCGGCTGGTCTGTTCATCCCCTTCGGCCTGACCCTGAACCCCATGTTCGGTGCTGCGGCCATGAGCCTGTCCAGCTTCTGCGTCGTGAGCAACGCCCTGCGGCTGAACCTGTTCGATCTGCACAGCACCAGGCACGACCACAAAACCGCTTCTCCCGCCGCTGCCCCGGTGCAGTCTGCGGCTGAAAATAACAAAAAATCGGACGCCGAAGCGCCCGAAGTCAAAACGGAGGATCATACCATGAAGAAGACCCTGAAAGTGGAAGGCATGATGTGCGGCCACTGCGAAGCCCGCGTGAAGAAGGCTCTGGAAGCCCTGCCCGAGGTGGACGAGGCTGTCGTGAGCCACGAGGCCGGCACCGCCATCGTCACCCTGAACGCCGAGGTCTCCGACGACGTGCTCAAGAACGCCGTCGAGGCACAGGACTACAAGGTCACCGGCATCCAGTAAGCTGTAAAATGCAGAAAAGCCAGCGCACGAGAAATGTGCGCTGGCTTTTGTTGTTGCTGTAAGCCTCTCCCCTTGGGAGAGGTGTCACCGAAGGTGACGGAGAGGGCAAGCCCGGTATAAAAGAGTTTCCGCACAGCGATAAGCAGGCTCTTTGTCAGAGCGATGCTATCGCCGCGCCTGCGATTTTCCGTCGGCATCCTTGCCCTCTCAGGCGCTTGCGCGCCAGCTCTCCCAAAGGGAGAACCTGAAAGAGGTTACGGAGTCAGACGGTTGGGGCCGCGGAACAGGAACTCGGCGTCCTTGATGGACTGGCCGCAGAGCAGCATAGTCAGACGGTCGATGCCCAGACCGAAGCCGCCGTGCGGGGGGCAGCCGTACTGGAAGAACTCCAGATAGAACTTGACGTCATCGGCCAGGCCCTTCTCCTCTGCCTGCTTCTTCAGCACGTCGTAGCGATGCTCACGCTGTGCGCCGGTGGTGATCTCCACGCCGCGCCAGATGAGGTCGTAGCCCTGCGGCACGCCGTTCTCGTCGCGCATATGGTAGAAAGCACGCTTCTCGGCGGAGTAGTCGGTGATGAACAGGAACTCGTGGCCGTAGTGCTTCTTGACCCAGTCGTAGCTCAGGCGCTCGGCCTCGGTGGTCAGGTCGCCCTTCTCGCTCTCATCGACCGTGTAGCCAAACTCCTCTTCCAGACCCTTGTACAGGTCGGCCAGCTTGACCACAGGGAACGGCGTGGTGGGGACGACGACTTCCAGACCAAACAGCTCCTTGATCTGCTCGCCGTACTGCTCCTTGACGGCCTTCAGACCGGCAGTCAGAAGCTCTTCCTCCATCTTCATGACGTCCTTGTAAGAGGTGATGTAGCTGAACTCGAGGTCAAAGCCGGAGAACTCGGTGGAGTGCTTGTTGGTGTAGCTCTTCTCAGCGCGGAAGACGGGGCCGGTCTCGAAGATGCGCTCGAAGCCGGCGGCCATGGCCATCTGCTTATAGAACTGAGGGCTCTGGGCCAAATAGGCGTTGCGGTCGAAGTAGTCCACCTTGAACACCTCAGAGCCGCTCTCGCTGGCAGCAGCGATGAGCTTCGGGGTGTGGATCTCGATGAAGCTGCGCTCGAGCAGGAACTGACGCATGGCGTTGACGAAGCAGCTCTGTGCCTTGAACATCAGCTGGTTCTCATCGGTGCGCAGGTCGATCCAGCGATAGTCGATGCGCTGGTCGATGCTGGAACGCTCCACAGCCTTCTTCTTCTTGGTGGCGGCGATCTCCTTGCGGACGATGGGCAGCGCGTCGGCGATGCTCTCGATCTCGATGGTCTCGGGGATCATCTCGATGCCGCCCATCTTGACGTAGTCGTTCTCCATCACCTTGCCGGTGACGGTGATGACAGAGTCCGGGGTCAGCTTGTCGATGGTGTCCACCAGCTCAGGGTGGTCCTCCTTCTCGACGGTGATCTGAAGTTTGCCGGTAATATCCTTCAGCACGATGAAGGCCATATATTTGCTGTTGCGCAGGTTCTCGATAAAGCCCTGCACCTTGACCGTGCTGCCAATTTCCTTTTGTACCTCATTGATATAGGTGCGTTCCATGGAAATCCTCCTTCTGTGTCTTGTGTACTGTTTTATTATACGCTTTTCGGGGGATAAATCAAGAGAAAGGACGAATCACTTTCCTTCTTCGTGCAGCGTCCCGGTGCCGCCCTCCACCACGCCGTCGTGGTCGGCCACGGCCCTGATGGTGCCGAAGAAGCATTTGACATCCAGCCAGAAGCTCATATGCTCCACATACCAGCCGTCCAGCTTCGCTTTCTCGGCGATCTCCAGCTCGTCGCGGCCATGGATCTGCGCCCAGCCGGTCAGGCCGGGGCGGACGTCGTTTGCGCCGTACTTGTCCCGCTCGGCCAGCAGGTCGTACTGGTTCCAGAGGGCCGGGCGCGGACCGATGACTGCCATATCGCCCACAAGGATATTCCACAGCTGGGGCAGCTCGTCCAGACTGGTCTTGCGCAGGAAACGGCCCACCCGGGTGATATACTGCTCCGGGTCGTGGAGCAGATGGGTGGGCATGTCGTGGGGGGTGTCGATGCGCATGGTGCGGAATTTCAGGATGTTGAAATAGCTCTTATGGATGCCCACCCGCTTCTGCTTGAAGAACACCGGCCCCGGCGAGTCCAGCTTGATAGCAAGGCAGAGCAAAAGCAGCAGCGGCGACAGCACCAGCAGCCCGCAGGCCGACAGTACCACGTCCAGCAGCCGCTTGATTCCTTTTTGATACATGATGGTTCTCCCTTTTATTCCTAGAATATACTTATTATATACCATTTTCCCCTGTCCAAACAAGCCCCGGGCCGCATTTCCGGGCGAAAATGCTGGTTTTGTTGTATCGTTCTGACGGTTTTCTCTCTTGCCCCGCCGGGCCGGACGGCGTACCATAGACATAAGATCATCTGAGAGGAGCACTCTGTTTATGATACAGCGTTTTGTCATCGGGAAGCCTTTTCCCACCGAGAGCGTCATGCTGGACCTGCCCGCCGAGACCGGCCCCGTGCCTTACCTGACACCGGACGGCGATGGCTGGCAGTATGTCATGCAGGAGAAGGACATCGTCTATGGCTTGGGCGAGATGCCCCGGGGCCTCAACAAGCGCGGCTGGCACTACGAGACGAACAACACCGACGAGAGTGAGCACGGTGAAAACCGGCTTTCCTACTACGCCGCCCACAATTTCCTGCTCATCTCCCCTGCCGACGGCAGCGGATGCATCGGCATCTTCGTCGATTTCCCGGGCAAAGTGAGCTACGACATCGGCTATACCCGCCACGACACCCTCCGCTTCGCCACGGCAGAGCCGAACTATGCGCTCTACCTCATCACAGCCCCTACAGCGGCAGAGGTCGCAAAGGAGTTCCGGCAGCTCATCGGCCCCAGCTATATCCCGCCCAAGTGGGCGTTCGGTCTGGCCCAGAGCCGCTTCGGCTACAAGACCGAGGCCGACATCCGGGAGGTGGCCGCGCAGTACAAGGCCAACGATCTGCCGCTGGACATGATCTGCATGGATATTGATTACATGCAGTCCTACGCTGATTTCACCATCGACAAGGCCCGCTTCCCCGACCTCGGCAAACTTGCCGCCGACCTGAAAGCCGAGGGCATCCGGCTCGTTCCCATCATCGACGCAGGCATCCGCTGCGACGACAATGACCCCGTCTGCCGCGAGGGCCTCGAGAAGGGCTATTTCTGCACCAAAGAAGACGGCACGCCCTTTGTTGCGGCGGTCTGGCCCGGCAAGGCCTACTTCACCGACTTTCTCCGTCCCGATGCCCGGGCGTGGTTCGGCAGGCAGTACAAGGTGCTCACCGACCTCGGCATCGAGGGTTTCTGGAACGACATGAACGAGCCCGCCCTCTTCTACTCCCCTGAGCGACTGAAAGCCTTCTTCGAGAATGCCGCCGCCCTGAGCCGGAAGGATAACCTCGACCAGAACGATTTCTTCGGACTGGTGCGCTCGGTGATGGGCCTGATGAATGCCCCCGAGGACTACCGCAGTTTCTACCACGATACCGCTGCCGGGCGGGTGCGCCACGACCGCGTCCACAACCTCTACGGCGGCTGCATGACCCGTGCTGCCGGCGAGGCGTTCCAGACCCTGCGTCCCGGCCAGCGCACTCTGCTCTACTGCCGCAGCAGCATCATCGGCGCCCACCGTTGGGGCGGGATCTGGCTGGGCGATAATCACTCCTCGTGGAGCCAGCTGCTGGCCAACATCCAGATGATGCCTGCCGTCCAGATGTGCGGCTTCCTCTACAGCGGTGCCGATTTGTGCGGTTTCAGTGAGGACACCACCCCAGATCTGGCGCTCCGCTGGCTCGAGTTCGGATTGTTCACCCCTCTCATGCGCAACCACGCCGACGCTGAGAGCCGGGAGCAGGAATTTTACCGCTTTACCGATGTTCTGCCCGCCATCCGCAATATGCTGGATCTGCGGTATGCCCTCCTGCCCTACCTCTACAGTGAGTTCATGAAGGCCGCGCTTGAGGATACACCTTACTTCCGGCCTTTGGCTTTTGACTACCCTGCCGACCCCGACGCCCGGGAGGTGGACGACCAGCTGCTTCTTGGCGAGGGCCTGATGGTCGCACCCGTCCACACCCAGAACGCCCATGGCCGGACGGTCTATCTGCCTGAGGCGATGAAGATGCTGCGTCTGCGCAGCGTCTCCGACTACGACGAGGAAGTTCTGCCCGCCGGGCGGCACTATCTGCCCTGCGAACTTGGCGAGGTGCTGCTCTTCATCCGTCCGGGCCACACCGTACCGGTGGCACAGCCCGCCGCCAACACCGCCCAGCTGGACGATACGGCCCTCACCTTCTGGCGCTTCACGCCCGACGGCCAGCCTGTGCCCTACCGGATGTATACCGACGACGGCGTGACCACCGATCACAACAGGCCCGAACACTGGCGCATCGTCGGACAATAACGCAAAAACACCCGGAAGCATCTCCGGGTGTTTTTTTTTGGTATTACAGGTATGCGACCGTCTCAGACAGGGGCTTTCTCGAGCCGTGGTTTGCCAGCGGCCCTGCGCCCTCTGCGGCATAGCCGAGGTCGAGGATCATCAGGACCTCTTCATTTTCCGGCAAGCCCAGTTCCCTGGCCAGCTCATCCGGATTGAAGAAGTTGAGCCAGCAGCTGTCCACACCTGCGTTGGCAGCGGCCAGCATCAGGTGGGTCGCCACGATGGCGGCATCCTCCATGCCGGAGTCCCGCTTTCCGCCGGGATAAGGAAAGACGCTGTTTTTATCGAAGGCCACGACGAGGCAGGTAGGTGCGCCATAGCGGCAGGGCGTCACCTTGTCGAGCTTTGCCAGGCTTTCTTCCGACTGCAGCACATAGATGCGCTGCTCCTGAGAATTCTTGGCGGTCGGGGCCAGCCGACCCGCTTCCAGGATCTCCGTCAGTTTCTCGGCTTCTACCTTACGTGTGCTGAAATTCTTGCAGGAATAACGCTCTGCAACGACCTTAGTAAATTCCATAACCGTTGTCCTCCTGACTTTGGGTGATAGACTTTTTATGTACAGAAGTCTCAGCATTATTGTAGCACGCTTTTTCTCTGAGAGCCACTGTTATTTTTACGAAAGGATCTGCCGTTTTTTAAGAAACGGTAGATCCACCCGGCCATTCCCCGCAGGCCGCCCGGGTGAAAAGTCCTTGACAAATCCTTCTAAAAGAGTTACACTGTTCTCGTTCTGAAAAACAATATGGGCCTATAGCTCAGTTGGGAGAGCGTTCGGTTCGCATCCGAGAGGTCAAGGGTTCGAATCCCTCTAGGTCCACTTTTAGCAGCAGCGTAATTTTAACGCTGCTGCTTTTCTTTTGCGTACATATAAGTCACACGCTGGCTTTGTGACCCAGAGGGATTCGAACAGCACTGCCCTGCCGCAGGCAGGGTAAGCAATCAGCCCGGTTCCCAGAACTATAAGCAGGCAAAGCCGTCCTTATTTTCTGTTTCATTGCAGGGTCTCCTATTCTTTATCCAGTTATCTAAAAATTGCATCTGCTCTTTTGTATGAAACCAGTGCTCTCCGCCCGGCATAACGGTCAGCTCTGCGTTGTTCTTTTTCGCAAAGGCTTTTATGGTTTCCATGGAGGTCAGATCATCCTTTTCCCCATACAAAATGCGGGTAGGGATTTTCCATGAAACCGGATGCTCTCGGACATAGCAGAGATATTTCCATGACAGCGTTTCTCCAAATGTTGTGGAAATTTCCAGTTTCTCTGCAAGTTCTGCTTCGGAGACGTCAGCCCATTGCATCATGTTGCAAATCAGTTGCTCCATATCGACTACTGGAGAAATAAAATAAGCGGTATCCACCAATTTCTCATTCAACGAGGACAAAGATAAAAACGCACCAATGCTATTTGCCACCAGTGTGAGCTTCCCGCAGCGTTTCCGCACTGCCGTAAAAAATCCGGAAAATTCCTCCGTGGCTTCCCATGGAGATCGTGCGTGGTAGTCGAAACCAATTACTTCACAGTCAGGGAATAGGGCTTTATAATGCTCGGCCTCTTGTGCCGAACCGCCCTTTCCGTGAACATATACAACAATTTCTCCCATATAAAATCCTCCAAAAAACGCAGCGCACCCCTACTCTATGGGCTGCACTGCGTCTGAGCGTCTGGCGTCTTGCCTGATTCAATTATTCTGCCGCCAATTTCAAGAATTTCTTGTCCGACTGGATGCTCTGGGTCACAAACTTCCCCTCCCGGAACAATGCGTATGTTGTGACAGGTGCGGGCACATTCTGGGCCGTCTCTTTCTCAGTGATGTGAACGGCTTTGAACGGGATCCCATGTTCCTTTGCAGCCTCCTGCACCTTTGGCACCCAATAATAGGTGTAGGGGCACTGGTCGGTATAGTAGAGGACAAAGCCGTTTTCCTCCACCTTGGGATGCTTGGCACAGTCTTTGAATTTTGGCGGCCGGGCATTCTCTGCAAGGGGCAGATACATGAGGTTGATGCCGCAATCGGAGATGTCTGAGACCTTGAAGCCCTTATGGGTCAAAAACTTGGGGTCAGCGAGAAATTCCCGTTTGCGTCCCTCTGCACACAGAATGCAAACGCCGTTTTTGCCCTGCGCCTTGGCATCCCGAAGGCATTCTTCCAGCAGCTCGCTGGAATAGCCGTGACCTTTCAAGGAACCGGAGACCCACAGGCAGTTGATATAAAGCCAGCCTGCTGCATCAATGGGTACCCATGCGTTTTCTGCCGGGATGTACTCGATAAAGCATTTGCCCCGCTCTGCACTGCGGTAAAAAACAAGTCCCTCCTCAAAGCGCTGCTTGAGCCATTCTTTTTTGGCAAGGCTCTGTTTGCCGGACATGGCACAACAGATGTGTTCCCTGTCGATGTTTTCTTTGGTAACTCTGATATAGTCCATCGAAGCACTCTCCCCTATCTTTGTACTTTTTCATGCCTTCTCCGGCACAGCGACCTTTTCGTTTTTGGCTGCGGCTTACCGCATCCGTCCATCGCCGCCCATCAAGGCGGTCATTTCCTCGATGTAGTCCAGCGGGAACGGCGGAGCGCACAGGGGCTTCATGGCAATGCTCATGAGCTTCATGGGGTTGTCGTCTGCCGCTACCCGGTTAGAACTGAGCTTTCCGCAGCGCTTGCAGCGGTGGATGATGGCCCACTCGCCGCCTTTGCGTACCCAGACGGCTACCGGCTCCATGATGCCGCCGCAGTCGGAGGCACGGTCGCCGGGTTCTTCGTCCACATGAAGGCTGGACAGGCAGTTGGGACAATGGTTGCTGTGGTCGCTCCCGGCGTGTAACACATCAGAGAAACTACAGCTTATTCTCCCAGCGCTGTCTCGATGTTCGCCAGCACCTTCTGGCTCAGAAGAACGAATGCCTGCCTGGTGCGGCCTGCCGAGACACCCGGGCTGTGGACATTGGGCCGCTGGAAGAAGCCCTCGCTGACGGGGCCTGCGGCGGCGTAGGTATCACAGAAGAAGTGGGTGCCGGGCTTATCCAGCCACTTTTCCAGCGCGGCGGAGTCAAAGCCGGGGCCGATGGAGGTATTGAAAAGGACTTTTCCCTCCCCCAGCGCCTCAAACTCCGGCTCGCCCAAGAGCAGAACATTCTTGTTCAAACAGGTGAAGACCACTTCGCTCTCCCGGAGCAGAGCGTCCAACGGCTTATACTTCATGCCTGCGGCCTCGGCGTCGGGCTTATGGCTGCGGCTGTAGTAGGAGATGTCCGCGCCGAGGAAGGTCAGTGCATCGGCGATCATCCGGCCCGAAACGCCCAGACCCACGATACCCACCTTGAGGCCGTAAATCTCCACCGGCTCGTCGTGGAGCATCGGCATCCCGAAGCCGTGGAGCAGGCCGGTCAGCTCGTGGAGGACGTACTCCACCACGCCGCGGTCGCCGTAGTCCCGGATGCCCAGCACCTTGATGCCCTTTTCCCGGGCAAAGGCGATGTCCACATTGGCGCTTTCCTCCGAGTAGAGGCTGCAGCACATCCCGATGTAGCGCAGGTTCGGGCAGCGCTCGATGACGTTTTTGCCCATGCGGGAGGTATAACTCAACAGCGCCGCGTCGGCGTCTCCGATGCGGCGAACGATCTCTTCGTCGTCGGCGGGAATGTCGCGGTAAAGCTCGACCTGCTCGGCATACTGATGCAGCGCTTCCTCTGCTGTGGGGATGAGGCTGACCGGCTCGATGGCTACCAGTTTCTTGAACATGAGACTCCCTCCTTTTTAATAGAAGCAGACCGGCGAGGCGAGGTTGCGCAGAAGCGCCACGGCGCTCCAACCGGCGATGGCGCTGGTGGACGAGCAGATGTCCACCACGGCCTTCACGCCCTCGATCTCGGCAGTGATGCAGTGGTCGTCGCCCACCCAGCCGGGTACGGAGTGCATGGTCACGCCGGTGATGTCGGGGCCGGTGGTGGCCAGCGAGGTGGCCACAGCGACGTTGACCCGGCGCGGGAAGGTTGCGATGGCTTCCTTGGCGCTGCCGGTGAAAACGGTGGTTTTCTCGGTGTCGGTCAGCAGATGGTCGGCCCAGACGGGGGTGTTGCGGAAGCCCTTCGCACCGGTGTGGGTCTCGATGCCGGCCTTCTCGTCCAGCTTCAGGGCCTCGGCCATGAGGGTGACGGTCTGCAGCACATCGAAGCCGCCGATGGCGCCGCTGGCCAGATGCACCTTTGCGCCGCCCTCCCGGGCCGCTTGCTTGACCTCTTCATAAAACGCGAGGTCGGCGAATGCACCGATGGACAGCACCACGAGGTTCACGCCCCGGCGCAGCACCGGAACGGCCATTGCACGCACCGCTTCCACCGAAGCGGCTTCCACGATGTACTCCGGCTCCAGCGCCAACAGAGCGTCCACGTCCGCGCAGGCCGCACAACCCACGCTTGCCGCCGTCTTCTCTGCCGAGGCGAAGGTGCGGCTGGTGACGCCCACCAGCTCGTAGTCTTCCAGCAGGCCCTTCTTCCACGCATCGGCCACGATATTGCCGAGGAAACCACAGCCCACGATGCCAAATTTCGTTTTCATGATACCATTCTCCTTTTTCCCGCCGGGTCGGCGGGTTTTTCCTTTCCCAGTATACCATGTCCAGCCCGGAAAAGCAAAAGCCTCCCCTCCAGCATCCTTGCCCTCTCAGTCACCTTCGGTGACAGCTCCCCCAAAGGGGGAGCCTCTGGCGTGCCGGTCAGGCCCACGCGGGACGAGCAAAGTCTGATTTTTTCAGAAACAGTAGTGCCCTGCTACAGAGATTCACAACAGCCTGTCTCTTAT
>ENA-OZSL01000603-OZSL01000603.1-human-gut-metagenome-genome-assembly--contig:-NODE-603-length-10381-cov-6.986733_pt1 | contig 10381 bp, 7 predicted proteins | sample MGYA00244124_ERZ653970 | MGnify/ENA primary metagenome ERZ653970 (study PRJEB26926, sample SAMN06164513) | human gut metagenome | biome: ENVO:00009003; feature: ENVO:2100002; material: ENVO:00002003... | reverse complement strand
CTTTACCCTCACCCACTCCGGTGAGAGCGCAGAGCTGACGGTGGGCGGTTTTGCACACAACGAGCTGCTCCACTAAACTTAGTTTCCCCAGCAAGCGGAGTTTACCGCAAAGCTCCGCTTTCCTCCTTATTGCATAAGCAGACCCCCCGGCACTTCCGCATGGTGCCGGGGGGTCTGCGCATAAAAACGACCTCTGCCGCCGGGTGACCGGAAGCAGAGGCCGTTTTGTTATACGATTGAGTTTCTGAGCAGGGGAGCAGCTTACTCCACGCTGATCATATAGTAGTAGACCGGCTGACCGCCCCGGATGTGGCTGACCTCAACGTGGTTGGGGCATTTTGCCTTGACGATCTCGGTCACCTTCTCGGCATCCTCGTCGGAGACGTCGCAGCCGGAGATGATGGTGACGAAGCTGGAATCCTTCTTGCACATACCCCGGGCCAGACGATAGGTGGCCTTGGTGATGTCGTTGGAAGTGGAGACGATCTTGCCGTTCTCCAGGGCCATGATCTCGCCCTTCCGGATCCGCTTGCCGTCGTACTCGCTGTCGCGGGCGGCGTAGGTGATGAGGCCGGTGGAGACCTTATCGGCGGCAGACATCATGTTGATGGTGTTGGCCTCCACGGTAGCAGAGGGGTCGAAGTTCAGCAGAGCGGTGATGCCCATGGGGACGGTGCGGGTGGGCAGAACGACCACCTGACGGTCAGCCAGCTTCTGGGCCTGCTCAGCAGCCATGATGATGTTCTTGTTGTTGGGCAGGACAAAGACGGTCTTGGCCGGGACGCTCTGGATGGCGGCAAGGATGTCCTCGGTGGCGGGGTTCATGGTCTGACCGCCGGAGACGACAGCGTCAGCGGCCAGGTCGGTGAAGACAGACTTCAGGCCCTCACCGGCGGCGACAGCAACGAAGCCATAGTCGCGGCTGGGGTCAACGGCAGCGTAGATGAACTCGCTGGCGGGGTCGGGCTTCTTCTCGGCGGAAGCCTGCTTCTCGAGGCTCTTGCCCTGCTTCTGGCGGGCCAGGAACTGCTCGTGCATATTCTCGATCTTGAAGTTGGTGAGGTAGCCGTACTTGATGGCCTCGCTCAGGATCTTGCCGGGGTCGGCGGTGTGGACATGGAGGTTGATGACGTCATCGTCCTCGATGCAGACGACGCTGTCGCCGTTGGACTCGGCGAAGGCGCGCATCTTTGCGGCGCTTGCGCCCTCGTTCTTGTTGATGAGGAACTGGGTGCAGTAGCCGTTCTTGATGTCCTCGACCTTCATCAGGTCGTCGGTGAAGACGCCCTTGCCGGCGTTCTCGGTGGAGAGCTTGGCCTTGTTGGGGACAGCCTCGCCGCCGGCTACGATGTCCTCACCGTGGAAGACCTTGCCCATGCCCTCGAAGATGATCATGATGCCCTGGCCGCCGGCGTCCACGACGCCAGCCTTCTTCAGGACGGGCAGCAGGTTGGGGGTGTCCTCCAGAGCCTTCTGACCGGCGGCCAGCACCACGTCCCACAGCTCGGCCACATCCTCTTTGCCGCAGGCAGCAGCTTCCTCGGAAGCGACGCGGGCGACGGTCAGGATGGTGCCTTCGGTGGGCTTCATGACAGCCTTGTAAGCGCCCTCGACACCCTTCTGCAGCGCAGCCACGATGTCGGCGGCGTCAGCCTCCTTTTTGCCCTCCAGAGCCTTGGAGAAGCCGCGGAACAGCAGGCTGGTGATGACGCCGGAGTTGCCGCGGGCGCCGCGCAGCATGGCGGAGGCGGCGGTCTTTGCGGCCTCGCCCACGGTGCAGCTGTCGTCCATGGCCTGCAGCTCACGGACGGCTGCGCCGACGGTCATGCCCATGTTGGTGCCGGTATCGCCGTCGGGGACGGGGAACACGTTCAGCTCGTCCACGCGGGAGCGCTGGTTGTTGATGTTGTTTGCGCCGGAAATAATGGCGTCGCGCAGGATCTTACCAGAAATCATTGCTTTTTACTCCTTATATCTTCCCGGTACCCCCGGGCGGGCTTTGTCTCATCAGGCAACCACGTCATCGACCGATACGACCACGCGGGCGACTTTCAGGCCGGTGGCCTGCTCCACCTCGTCCTTCACGCGGTGCGAGATGGAACGCGCGGCGGTGGAGATGTTCAGCCCGTAGCTGACGGCAATGTGCAGCTCGATCACGAGACGGCCCTCTTCCTGTGTGACACGGACGCCCTTGGCCGAATCGTCCACGCCGCGCACGGCGCTGCGGACACGGTCGGTCAGATCACGGGGGGCCATTGCGGCCACGCCGTAGCATTGTTTGGTTGCTTCGCCCACGAGCGTGGAAAAATACTCGGCTGAGAAGCTGACATCTCCCAGCGGAAAACGGGAAGTGATCATAGTCGCTCTGCTCCTTTTATTCATTATGATACCCCGTCCGCACGGCGGCGGGGCGGTGCGCGGGCCTGAAAAGGCGGCGTACCACTTTTATTATACAACTTTATGAGGAAGCTGTACAGCACATAATTGCTGACAGAAAGAAAAAAGTCAGGCACGGCTTACCCGTCTCGGTCTGTTTCGACACCGCAATGCCGGTATACTGAAAGACAGACAGAGCCGCAAAGGGCCGCGTTCCTGTTGTTAGTATAGCACAAAATCCTTCGCAGTGCATCCATTTCGTGAATATTTATCCGACAAAACAAAAGGTGATTGTGAATAAAATATAAAAGATGACGCAGACGTCTTTATCTTACTATGAAAAAGTGCTAAAATCTAAGGTGGCAAGAGTAAGACTGTATCCGGCACAGGATGCCGGGGCATTCGGCTGCCAAGGTGCTGAAGACAGGAATTTGCTGCGGCTGCACAGGAGCTGCGGCCCGGCGGCGGAAAAGTTCACAATAGGAGTTGTTTTCATGAATATTCTGTTTTTCCTTTCCCCCAAGCAGGACCTGATGTATGTGTACGATGACTTCACCCTTCGCCAGACGCTGGAAAAATGGGAGAACAACCGCTACGCATCCATCCCGGTGCTCAACCGCAAGGGAGAGTATGTGGGGACCCTGACGGAAGGGGACATCCTCTGGGGGCTGAAAAAGTTCCACGGCCTCGACCTTGAGGCGGCAGAGGACATCCCCATCCGGGATTTTGCCCACAAGCGGGACTACAAGGCCGTCACGGTCACCACGAGCATGGACCAGCTCATCGAGGCGGCCATGAACCAGAACTTTGTCCCCGTCGTGGATGACCGGGGAATGTTCATCGGCATCGTCCGCCGTCAGGCCATCATCCGCTACTGCTACGACCGCTCCCGCGCTGCCGCCGCAGAGCAGCGCAGAAAGCCCGAAAAGCAGGAAAAACGAGTCCCGGCTTCTGCCGGGGTGCAGTAAAACAGGAAAAGGCCCCGCCGCTCTGCATGAAATGTGCAGGGCAGCGGGGCCTTTTTATGCCTGTGGGAAGGGGAGAGTGGTGCTTCAGCCCACGGTGAGGCTGGAATCGGTGAACCGGTGGGTCAGCACAGCCTCGGCGTCCTCGCCGCCCATGGCCAGCAGTTCATCCACCGAAAGGGTGGTGGAGCAGAGGACGGTCTGGAAGGAGATGGTCTCGATGCCCTCAGCCCGCAGCTGACGCAGGGTGGCCAGCGAGACGTGGAGGGAGGCTGTGAGCCGTCCGACGCAGACGGTGAGGGTATTGCCGCTCTGGGTGCTGGTGTAGGAGATGACCGCGCCGCTCTTGTCGGTGACAGTCAGGCCGGGGATGGAAGAGACGGGTGCGGACGGGGCGGCAGAGCCGCCGTCAGAAGAGGAAGAAGACTCCTCGGGGGTAACAGGCTTTTCCGGCTCCACAGGGCGGGGGATAGAGACCTGCTTGATGACCTTGCCGTCGGCATCGGTGGTGGTGACTTTTGCGCCCGGGTCCAGCTTGTCCTTGATGGTGTTGAGGTCAAGCTCACTGCCGACCCGCGAGAGGGCCTTGCCGTTGGGACTGCCGGCCTTGGCGGTCAGCTCGAGGCTGCCCGACAGATCGATGTCGTAGCTGCGGATGCCGTTGCCGCCGGAGAAGTTGCCGCTTCCGCCATCGGCCGTGACGGTACCGCCGGAGATGGTGGTACTGGTGCTGGAGATGCCGTCGCCGCCGGAGCCATCACTGCCCGTGCTATTGCCTCCGGTGGCAGTGACCGTACCGCCGGAGGAGATGGTGACGCCGCCGAAGCTGGAGATGCCGCGGCCGCCGGAGCCGTCTGTGCCGCTGCCACCTTGGGCCGTCAGGCTGTCAGTTTCGCCGCCGGAGATGGTGAGGCTGCCGCTGCTGGAGATGCCGCTGAGGCCATAGTTGCCGTTGTCGCTGATACCACCGGTGAGATGGTTGTCGCCCTTTAGGGTCAGCGTCACGTCGCCTTTCGAAGTGAGGGCGGAACCGGAGTCGGCCTTGATGTTCACATCCTTGAGCGTGACCTCGACCTTATCGTTCCCGGCCTCGATGGTCACGGTGTGGGAAGAAGCGGTGTTCTTGTCACGATTTGTGATGATGGTGTTGGTGTCCTCCACATCCTTCTTATTCCCCTGCGAGACCGTGTTTTTCCCTTCGGTCCCACTTGCCTTCACGGTAATGTCACCATCTTCGATGTGCCATATATCGGCAAAAGCCGGGGCGGCAAGGGTGGTGAGCATTGCGGCAGTCAGGATAAACGCTGCTGCCCGCTGAGAGGCCGGATGGGGTGAACTGATCCCCTCCGTATGGAGAGGGCGACCCAGAACACGCATCGCAAGCTTACGATAAGACAGCATACAAAAACCTCCTTTGAACGGTGAAAAGAAATGGTGAGACCGTAGAATATCAGGTTGCTTTGAATATACCACATCTGCGGGGAAAAAATCAATAAAACCTGCGCGAATCGCCCTGTTTCCTGCGTGAATGGAGAAAACCCGTCAGATTTTGGCTCTGCCAAAGAGACGGTTTATCACTGCATGGCGGCTCTCGGGAGACGGGCTTGCCCTCTCCGTCATCGCTGCGCGATGCCACCTCTCCCAAAGGGAGAGGCTTTTTGCGCCTTTTTGCTCAAAAAACCGCTTGAAAATACATTTTATTGGACTTTTATTCTGCTATACTCCTGTCAGAACAAAAAGACACAGGAGGGAAGAGGAATGAAAGACGTTGAGCTTCGGTATGTGGGCGGTCATGTGGAGGTGTATACGGGGGCAGGCGCGTTCCTGTTCTCGGCAGACACCCTGCGGGAGGCGATGGAAGAGCTGGATGCCGCCTGATGCATTCCCGGAAATACCGGGAAGCACCGGGCGGAAGTTAGAAAATACTAATGTAAAATGAATGTAAAATTCAAGAAAAGAACCGTCTAAGAAGGCCCGGAAATCTTAAAATTCCGGTCAAAAAAGTGATTTTCCTGTAAAATAATGCTTGTTGAGCCGGGGGGTTCGATGTTATAATAGAAAGGACGGCATTTTGCGTATGGAGAGCGAAGCACGGCCGTCTTGTGCAATGGAGCAATAGGAAGATTTTAGGAGCATTGTTTTATGGACATTACACACATCACCTCTCTGCTGGGCGGTATTGCGCTGTTCCTGTATGGTATGTCGATCATGGGTGCCGGCCTCGAAAAGCTGGCCGGCGGCAAGATGCAGGGCATATTGCAGAAACTGACTTCGTCCACCATCAAGGGCGTCATTTTCGGCACCCTCATCACCGGCGTCATCCAGTCGTCGGCCGGCACGGTCGTCATTTGCGTCGGCCTCGTCAACTCCGGCATCATGACCCTTACGCAGTCGGTAGGCGTTATCATGGGTGCAAACATTGGTACTACGGTCACCGGTCAGCTCATCCGCATGGCGGATATTTCGGGCGACAGCCTCATCCTGACCCTCATCCAGCCCAAGACGTTTGCGCCGGTGGTGGCGTTTATCGGCTGCATTTTTTATGTGTTCATCCGCAACGCGAAGAAAAAGAACATCGGCCAGATCATGCTGGGCTTCGGCATCCTGTTCACGGGCATGAGCCTGATGGACACCGGTGTGTCTCCCCTGCGTGAGAGCGCAGCGTTCCAGGAGCTGTTCGTCACCATGACCAACCCCATCCTCGGCGTTCTCGTGGGCGTGGTGGTCACGGTCATCATCCAGTCCTCTTCGGCCTCTGTGGGCATCCTGCAGGCGCTGTCCAGCACCGGCCTCGTCACCTTCAGCTCGGCCATCCCCATCGTGCTGGGCGCCCACATCGGCACGGCCTTCACCCCGCTGCTGACCATCGGCGGCTCCTCCAAGGACGGCAAGCGCGCCGCCCTCATCCACCTGTACTTCAACATCATCGGCAGCGTCATCCTGCTGGCGCTGGTCTATGCAGTCCAGTTCACCATCGGCATCCCCATGTGGGGCGATGTGATGAACAAGAGCAGCATTGCAAACATCCACACCATGACCAGCGTCATTGCGATGCTGCTCTTCCTGCCCTGCAGCGGTGTGCTGTCCAGGCTGGCCATGATGACCGTGCCGAACAGCGCGGAGGAGGCGCAGGAGCTGAGCATGCCTGTGCTGGATGAGCGTCTGTTCAAGAGCCCGGCTGTGGCTCTGCAGCAGGCGAAGAACGCGGTGGTCAAGATGTCCCGCCGCGCAGCCCGCAACGTCGGCCTCGCCACCCCGCTGCTGCTCAAGATGGACGAGGACGTCGTGAGTGCCATCGATGTCCGCGAGAACCTCATCGACCGGATGGAGGTGGACATCTCCAACTACCTCATCAAGCTGGCAGACCAGGAGCTGGGTGACGCGGAGAGCCATGAGGTGACTGAGCTGCTCAACTTTGTCACCGAGTGCGAGCGCATCGGCGACTATGCAGTCAACATCAAAGAAAAAGCGCAGGAGCTGACCGACAAGGAAGTCACCTTCAGCGAGAAGGCACAGCAGGAGCTGAAGCTTCTCGACAATGCGCTGGAAAAGATACTGACCCTCACCACGGACGCCTTCGAGTTCGACGACGCCCGGACCGCCAGCCAGGTGGAGCCGCTGGAACAGGTCATCGACATCCTCGTGGAGCGGCTTCGTGCGCAGCACATCAAGCGTCTGAAGGAGGGTGTCTGCTCCATTGATACCGGTGTCGTCTATCTCGATGTGCTGAGCAATGTAGAGCGTATCTCGGATCACTGCTCCAACATCGCCGCCCGTCTGGTGGGCATGGAGGCAGGCGAGGACTACGACTCCCATACCCTCAAGAACATGATGCACCACAACCCCACCAAGGAATATATGCTCAACTACGAGCAGTGCCGTAAGGACTACCTTATCCCGCTGGAACAGCTCGAAGCCTGATTCTGATAAAGGATAAAAACAGTGCAGACCTCCCCGGGGAGGGTCTGCACTGTTTTTGTTTATTCACCCAAATCTTCCAGCAGCGCCCGGAGGGCCGTTTCGCCGGTGACGTAGAGGCCCTGCTTGAGCCGGAGGGCATCGGCCTCGGGCAGAAGATTGACATAGATGCCGGTGCGCAGGAGCCGCTTGTCGGGCAGCCCGTTGTCGGAGCAGGTGTAGACGACCACCCGCCCGCCCTCGTCGCAGAGGTAGAAGTCGGTGCCGCTCTGCCCGGCGGAGCCCTGCGCGGCCAGACCCGGCTCGGAGGCCGGCGTCTCTTCGCCGGAGTCGGCAGGGAAGGGGAGACTGGGCAGGGCCATCCAGAACAGGCTGAACACGATGGTAAAAATGCACAGCGCATAAAAAATGCAGAGCCAGACCTTGCGCATGGCAGTGGACTCCTTTCGGCTGAAATGGTGTTTCAGACGGTAGTATGTGCAAAAGAAAACTGCCTCAGACAGGAATGCAGAATTTTCACACCCGGATGCTGTACTTTGGCGGGGCAGATGTGCTATACTAACATCGTATCCCGTCGATTTCCCCCTTGCGGAAGCGGGCGGTGCGGACTATAATGTATTATTATGGCTGTGGGCCGTCTGGCCGCAGCAGGAACAGCAAACGGCATCGTCAGAGGATGCTTTGAGATGCAGAACAGTGAAAATTGCGATAGGAGGCGATCCTTATCTCAAACAATGAAAGACGGAGACTCCACAGTGATGGTGCGCTCCGGGAGCAGCGGCCCGCAGCGGAGCAGAATCGGCGGGTCCGTGAGCCCCGCGGACCGCAGGAGCAGGAAGAAAAGCAGGGCCATCCCGTTCTCGGATTCCTGGGCCGGACCATCGTCACCCTCGTCTGTCTGGGCATTATGGCGGGCAGTCTGGTGGCAGTGGGCGCTGTGTACTATGTGGTGCAGGCTACGGCCAGTGACGGCGACCTGCTGGACCTCGACAACATCGAACTGAGCCAGTCGAGCCTTGTGGTGGCCACCGACCCCGACACCGGCGCACAGGTGGAGTACGCCACCCTGCGCTCCTCCAACAGCCACCGCGTCTGGGCGGACCTCGAGCAGATCCCCACCAACCTACAGTATGCATTCATCTGCACCGAGGACAAAGACTTTTACAACGAGCCGGGCGTCAACTTCAAGCGCACCATCGGCGCGATGATCAATGAATACCTGCTGCCCATCTACAGCTCCAAGCAGGGCGCCTCTACGCTGGAACAGCAGCTCATCAAGAACCTGACCAGCGACAAGAGCGCCAGCGGCATCGAGGGCGCACTGCGCAAGCTGCGCGAGATCTACCGCGCCCTCATCCTGAGCCGCAGCTACTCCAAGGAGACCATTCTGGAAGCCTACCTGAACACCATCAGCTTTACCGGTACCATCCAGGGCGTCCAGACGGCGGCAAACGAGTACTTCGACAAGGATGTCAGCGAGCTGACCCTCTGGGAGTGCGCGTCCATCGCGTCCATCACCAAGAATCCCACCAACTATAACCCCTACACCAACCCCGAGAACCTCATCAACCGCCGGAACTTCCTGCTCTACAATATGTGGCAGCAGGGTGTCATCTCGGAGGAGGATTACCGCAACGCCGCTGCCCAGCCGCTGGTGCTGGCAGAGACGGACAACACGAAGAAGAGCAGCTCCACCACCTCTTACTTCACCGATGCCCTCTTCAACGAGGTGGTGAAGGACATCATGGCCAAGGAGGGCGTGGACGAGTCCACCGCCCAGAGTATGCTCTACACTGGCGGCTACACCATCGAGGCAACGGTCAACCCCAAGATCCAGACCGCGATGGAGAACCTGATGCTCAACACCGACGACGCCTACTTCCCGGCCGGCTGGCATGAGGAAGAGGTGACCAGCATCTCCGACGACGATGTGCAGGTCTTCAATGAGGACGGCACCCCCAAGACCCGCACCGGCGACGACGGTACGGTCTACTATTACCGCAACGTCCGCACCCAGGCGGCGATGGTCACGCTGGACTATGACGGCAATGTCATCGCCATGGTGGGCGGTCTGGGCGAAAAGACCAAGAGCCTTTCCCTGAACCGCGCCTACGGCGTCACCCGTCAGACCGGTTCTACCATCAAGCCCATCGGCGCCTATGCGCTGGGCATCGAGTATGGTCTGGTCAACTGGTCTACCATGCTCAACAACTCGCCCCTCTACCTCAAGCAGGACATGGTCATCCGTGACGAGGACTACTGCCGCCGGAACGGCCTCATGGGTCTGACGGACAAGCAGCTGAAAGCCTACCCCAACGCATGGCGCAGCTGGCCCCGCAACTACGGCGGCAACTACGGCGACGGCTCCGACCTGCCGCTCTGGAACGGCCTCGCCCGCTCCCTGAACACCATCGCCATCCGCGTTGGCGACCTCGTGGGCGCGAACAACATCTTCAACTTCGTCTACAATACCCTGCAGCTCAGCACGCTGGACCCCGTCAACGACGTGGGCCTTGCACAGATGGTCATGGGCAGCCAGACCCACGGCGTCACCCCGATGGCGCTGGCGGCGGCGTTCCAGATCTTCTACGACGGCGAGTACACCACGCCTCACCTCTACACCCGTGTGCTTGACCGGGACGGCAACATCTATATGGAGAGCAACGACACCAGTTATCAGGCTCTGACGCCCCAGACGGCCTACGTCATGAACCGCCTGCTGAAGAACGTCCTGTTCTCCAGCGTCGGTACGGCCAGCGGCCGCTACCCCAACTCCAACGGCATGGAGGCCTTCGGTAAGACCGGTACGGCCAGCGATGAAAAGGACCTGTGGTTCGTGGGCGGCACGCCTTATTACGTCACCGCTGTGTGGTGGGGCTACGATGCACCTTACGATATGACCAAGACCCTCGGCAAGCAGCAGGCCAAGACCCGCACCTGCGTCATGGCATGGAAGGCCCTGATGGAGCAGATCCAGGCAGACCTGCCCTATAAGGCATTCCCGGCGGCTGACGGCGTCGTGGAGCGCAGCTACTGCACCCAGAGCGGCCTGTTGGCCAGCGGCTCCTGCCCGAGCACGGCAGTGGGCTACTACCGCTGTCTCTTATACACATCTCCGAGCC
>ENA-OZSL01000591-OZSL01000591.1-human-gut-metagenome-genome-assembly--contig:-NODE-591-length-10642-cov-12.808728_pt1 | contig 10642 bp, 7 predicted proteins | sample MGYA00244124_ERZ653970 | MGnify/ENA primary metagenome ERZ653970 (study PRJEB26926, sample SAMN06164513) | human gut metagenome | biome: ENVO:00009003; feature: ENVO:2100002; material: ENVO:00002003... | reverse complement strand
CGGCAGCGTCAGATGTGTATAAGAGACAGATATTACAGGGGCTACCGCCCCTAAACCCTGTCGGGGGCTACGCCCCTGCGACCCCTTTTTTATCAACGATAGAGGTTTTTCGACAGACTGATTATATAATCCGTTTTTCATAAAATCCGTACCGGTAGCTAACCGGTACGGATTTTTTTGTATCTGCAAAAAAAATCGCTCCCTTGAAAAAGGGAGCGACCGTAAAGATGCTGTTATTCGTTTGTTTCGTTGTTGTTATCGCCGGTGGCTTCTGCGGTATCCTCGCAATCGGCAGGAGCGGTATCACTGTTTTCGCTGACGGGAGCGGCAGTATTATCATCAAGCGATTCGCCGTTCATCAGCTTGTAGAAATCCTCGCCGTCGATCTTCTCATGTTCCATAAGGTAATGAGCGACCTTGTCAAGCTGATCTCTGTGGTTGAGCAGTATCTGCTTTGCGTTTTCGTAGCTTGTGTCTATAAGTTCACGGATCTCGCCGTCAATTTCTGCCGCAACGTTTTCGGAGTAGTTTCTGCCCTGAGAATAATCTCTGCCGAGGAACACTTCCGAGTTATCGTGTCCGTATACGATAGGACCGAGCTTTTCGGAGAAGCCGTATCTTGTTATCATACTTCTTGCAAGGTCTGTAGCACGTTCAATATCGTTGCTTGCGCCTGTCGAGATTTCGTCAAGCACAATCTTTTCGGCAACACGGCCGCCGAGAAGAACAATGATCTCTTCTTCCATCTGCGTCTTGCTTCTGAAGCTCCTGTCATGCTCGGGGAGCGACATTGTGTAGCCGCCTGCCATACCTCTCGGTATGATTGAAACCTGGTGTACGGGATCCTGTGTCTTGCAGTGGAACGTGCAGACAGCGTGACCTGCCTCGTGGAATGCCGTAAGGCGCTTTTCTTCCTCGCTTACAACCTTCGACTTCTTTTCTGGGCCTGCAACTACCTTGATGGTAGCTTCCTCTATATCAGGCTGAGTGATAGCCTTTCTGTTGTTTCTTGCCGCAAGCAGAGCCGCCTCGTTTACAAGGTTCGCAAGGTCTGCGCCTGTAAATCCTGCCGTACCCTTTGCTATTGTAGCAAGGCTAATATCGGGAGCGAGCTTTTTATTCTTTGTATGAACACGCAGGATAGCCTCTCTGCCCTTGATATCGGGGTAGCCTACTGTAATCTGTCTGTCGAAACGTCCGGGACGGAGCAGTGCGGGGTCGAGAATATCACGTCTGTTGGTAGCCGCAATAACTATTACGCCCTGATTATCCGTGAAACCGTCCATCTCAACGAGTAACTGGTTCAGTGTCTGCTCACGCTCATCGTGACCGCCGCCAAGACCTGTACCTCTCTGACGGCCTACGGCATCTATTTCATCTATGAAAATTATTGACGGGGTGTGTTTTTTCGCCTGATCGAACAGATCTCTTACACGGCTTGCACCGACACCGACAAACATTTCAACGAAGTCCGAACCGCTTATTGAGAAGAAGGGAACGTTTGCTTCGCCTGCAACAGCTTTTGCGAGTAAGGTCTTACCTGTACCGGGAGGGCCTAAAAGCAGAACACCGCGCGGTATCTTTGCACCAAGCTCCTGATACTTTCTGGGATTCTTCATGAAATCAACGATTTCGCTCATTTCTTCCTTTTCTTCTTCGGCACCGGCAACATCGGCAAAGGTTATTTTAGGACCGTTTGAAGGCTGTGTCCTTGCATTTGCCTTTGAGAACTGCGACATCTTTCCGCCGCCGCCTGCCTGACGCATTATGACGAATGTAAATCCTATCATCAGCGCAACCATCAGCAGATAAGGCAGGAAACTCAGCAGGAACGAGTTGTCTGAAACGGGGTAGAAGTCCTCGACAAGCTGACTGTCGGGATTCTTTTCGTTGTATGCCTTTCTGTAGCCCTGCGTATCCTGTAAGAACAGGCTTACGTTCGGTACGGAATACTTATACTTCTTTGTGTTGTCGCTTTTCAGGGTGTATTGTAATTCACCCGAACCGAGATCAAGCGTGTAGCCCGATACGTTGTAGTTGTCAAATTCGCTTATCACCTTTGAGTATGTCATATGCTCGCCGGGAGTTGCACTCATCTGAAGCATTGTTACCATACCGATAACAAGCAGAACGATAACTGCAAGGTAAATGAAAACGCCTTTGAATTTGTTGTTCTGATTCATCAGTTTCCCTTTCTGTCGGTCGTATCTGCATAGCATCCGACCGCCTCTACGGTTATATTTTTACAGCCTCGACGTTGCTTTCAACGTGCCTCGACCTTAAGCTCACCTATGTAAGGAAGATTCCTGTAAAGCTGGGCATAGTCAAGTCCGTATCCTACTACGAACACATTGTCAACGTCAAAGCCGATATAATCAGCCTTGATCACTTCTGATTTTCTGACCTTCTTGTTGAGCAGAGTGCATACCTTTATCGACGCAGGCTCTCTTTCAAGGAAAAGATCCTTTACGAATTTCAGCGTTTTTCCGCTGTCGAGAATATCCTCGACAAGAATAACGTGTTTGCCCTTTATATCTGCCGAAATATCCTTAGTCAGTCTTAATTCTCCGGATGTGGTGCCGTTTCCGTAAGACTGAACCGTTACGAAATCCAGCTTTGTATAAAGGTCGACATTCTTCAGCACATCCGACAGGAACATAAACGAGCCTTTCAGTACGCCTATCACGGTTACTTCTTCGCCCTTATAGTCCTGTGTTATCTGTCTGCCTATTTCCTCTGCTCTTTTTACAAGCTCCTCGCTCGTAAAAAGCACTCTTTCAATGTCATCATGTATGTTTTTCACTACTAATTCTCTCCGTAATCACGTTGTATTAAATAATACATCGCTTATGTTAAATAAATGTTAAGCGATGAAAACAAAACGGCAATACAGCCATTATAGCACGATTATGCCGAAAAAGCAACGGCGATAATCATTTTTAAGCTGTTTATCACATTAATTTCGTCTGAATTTCTCACGGTCTGTTACAACAAACAGCTTTTTCTTTCTTATCTGAACAAATCTGAACTGGCACGGATTTATCTTTCCCTGTCCGGCTCTTATAATTCCTACGCAGCTTTCAACCGCTTTCATATTCGGCGGTATATCGTTATCCTTGAAAATCATCGTAACGATACGGCGAAGTATACAATCATCGGCGGTGCGCAGTATACCGACATCATATTTATTATCGGCGGTGCGAGCCTTTTCCATAAGCTCCGATGCTATTTTGTCAAGATACCTGTCATCGTCCGACACAGACTGCGACAGTCTGCTTATCGCACTGAAAAGCGAGGGGTTTATCTTCTTCAGCAAAGGCACAACCTTATGTCTTATCTTGTTTCTTGTGTAATCATCGGACAGATTGGTGCTGTCTGTGACATAATCAAGACAGTTTTCACTGCAATAAAGCTCTATATCCTCACGGGTGTTGTATAACAGCGGACGGATTATATTGTCACGCTTTGCCGGAATTCCGCATATACCCGAGAGTGCAGTGCCTCTGACCATATTTATGAGAATGGTTTCGCAGTTATCCGACGCTGTGTGGGCGGTCGCTATCAGCCTGCCCTTGCTTATGCTCTCGAAAAAATCGTACCTTAACCGCCTTGCACATTCTTCAAGGCTGTCGTGCTTTTGCCGTAAATCATTTACCTTTATGCTTGCGGTGTACAGCGGAATGTCAAGGAATCTGCACATCCTGCGGACAAACCGCTCATCGCTGTCGCTTTCCTCACCACGCAGATTATGATTTACATGGCAGGCGGCAAGCGAAAAGCCGAGTTCGTCTTTCAGCGAATATAAGACATACAGCAAGGCGACGCTGTCTGCGCCGCCGCTTACCGCCGCAATTACAGTATCGCCCTTATTTATCATCGAATACCGTTCTATAGTATTTTTAACGGAATTTTTTAAATTACTGCTCGGCATGGACATACTCCACATCTGTAAATCTCGTGTACTGACCGTCCCATATCATGTTTATATCGTTGGTTTCACCGTGACGGTTCTTAGCAACGATACACTTGCAGGCTCTCTGATCCTCTGCCTCTTTGTTATAATAGCTGTCACGGTACAGGAACAGAACTATATCTGCGTCCTGCTCGATAGAACCCGAATCACGCAGGTCTGACAGCATAGGACGTTTATCATCCTTTTTCTCGGCGGAACGTGCAAGCTGTGACAGTACGATTATCGGAACATTAAGCTCCTTTGCCATTATCTTGAGGTTTCGTGTCATTTCCGAAATTTCGTTTACACGGTTAAGATCCCTTCTGCCCGAAGAAATAAGCTGAAGATAGTCTATTACTATCAGCCCGAGATTATCGACACGGCGCAGCTTTGCCTTCATTTCATTGACCGTTATCGCTGAACTGTCGTCTATGTAGATATTCATATTTGACAGTACGAATGCGGCATCGGCAAGATTTCTCCACTGTGCAGGGTCAAATCTGCCTGTTGACATAAGCTCGCTTGAAATTCGTCCCTCAGAGGACAGCATACGCTTTACAAGCTGTTCCTTTGACATTTCGAGGTTGAATACGCAGATAGATTTTTCGGGATGATATTTTGCGACATTTGTCGCCATATTCATAGCGAATGACGTTTTACCCATACCGGGACGTGCCGCAACTATCAGCAAATCAGATTTATTCAGTCCGTGTATGTACTTATCAAGCGACGGAAATCCCGATTTCAGTCCCTGTATACCCTGCTTGTCGGGGTTTGCGCAAAGCTCGGAAAGCTCGTTGAGAATGCCGACAATGACAGCGTTCAGCCTTGTAAGACCTTTTACCTGGTTCTCGTTTCTTATATCGTATATTCTTTTTTCGGCAAGCTCAAGCAGAGCGGCAGTATCCGTCTGTCCTTCGTTTGCGTTTTCAAGAATATCGCCTGCTATGCTTATAAGAAGCCGTCTTGTGTACTTATCCTCGACTATTTCTATATATCTGTCAATGCTTGAGATGCTGGGGACGGTTTCCATCAGCTTTACAAGATAGTTTCTGCCTTCCTCCTGCGACTCGAAAACATTGTTCTTCATGCAGTTTTCAAGCACGGTAACAACATCAATATTGTCGCTTGCCGCAAACATCTGCATCATAACAGTGTATATATCTGTGTGGACTTTTACATAGAAATGCTCCGGGTGCAGCTTTGCCGACGCTTTCGGCATATTTGCGTTTCCGTCAAGCAGTATAGCGCCCAGTACGGACTGCTCTGCGTCAAGGCTGTACGGAAGATTTACCCCCGCAAGCTCCATCTCAGCCATTATTCTTCCTCAACCTTTACACTGAACTGTGCAACGATGCCTGTAAACAGCCTTGCCTCTGCAGTGAATGTACCGAATGATTTTATATCGCTTTTTGTAACGATTTTTCTCTTATCAACATCAAAGCCGAAATCACGCTTTATAAGTGCGCTTATATCCTTGCCGGTAACAGAGCCGAACAGTTTTCCGCCCTGACCTGCTTTTGCCTTGAATGTAAGCACCTTGCCGTCGATAGTATCCTTTATCTTCTTTGCGTTGGCGGCTTCAACATCGAGCTTATGCTGTGCGGACGCCTTCTGTCCTTCAAGGTGGTTAAGGTTCTCGTTTGTAGCCTCGACCGCAAGACCCTTCTTTATAAGGCAGTTTCTTGCATAAGCGTCCTTAACTTCCTTTACCTCGCCCTTCTTGCCTGAGCCTGCCACATCCTGTGTGAAAATTACCTTCATTTTATATCGTCCTTTCTTTAACTGCGCTGTGCAGTCTTGTTATCGTTTGAGTTTACCTTTATAAGACTTAAATAGTAGTCGTCGATCGACTTCTTGAGAGTATCAAGCGCTTCGTTTACCGTAACGTCCTTTAGCTGAGCACCTGCCATAGTCTGATGACCGCCGCCGCCAAGAGCCTCCATTATAAGCTGGACGTTTAAGTTACCCATACTTCTTGCGCTTATTGATATTTCGTTGCTCATCGTTTTAAACAATACAAACGATGCGTCAACATTCTTGATAGTCAGCAGTTCATCTGCCGCCTGCGGAGCGACTATCCTCAGATCGTCCGCATAGAAGTCACACGGTGCTATCGCACACTTGCGGTAAATTTCAGCCTCTGCGACTATCTGCGTTTTTCTCTTGTAGCTGTCTATAGAGCTTGAGAACATTTTCTTTACGGTTATCGTATCCGCACCCATCTTACGCAGTACAGCCGCCGCCTCAAATGTTCTTACGCCCGTTTTCATAACGAAATTCTTTGTATCAAGCATAATGCCTGCAAGCAGACACTCCGCCTGCACCGCTCTGAGCTTTCCTGCCTCACCGAAATACTGTATAAGCTCCGTTACCATTTCTGATGCGGATGAAGCATACGGCTCGTGGTGGAATATTACCGCATTGTCTATGTAGTTTACCATCTTCCTGTGGTGGTCGATGACAACTACCTTCTTTGCTTTTTCGTAAAGTTCCTTGCTTTCTATTATCAGCGGATTATGCGTATCGCAGATAATCAGCAGTGAATTGTCCGTCAACTCCTCCATAGCGTCCGCAGGCTCTGTGAACAGCGGTTCTTCACCGTCAACGTGGGGGAATCTGTCTATCAGGACTTTTGCAAGCGAGGTGTTGTAGTCGCATACCGCCCAGGCACTCTTGCCGAGATTCCTTATGGCGCAGGTAAGGCCTACAGATGAGCCTACGCTGTCAAGGTCGCTGTACTTATGACCCATTATGAATATTTTGTCTGCATTGTCAACAAGCTCAAGCAGTGAGTTTGCGATGATTCGTGTCTTGACCTTCGTGTGACGCTCAACGCCCTTTGAAACACCGCCGTAGAATTCAAAGCCGTTGTCCGTCTTTACAGCCGCCTGATCGCCGCCTCGTCCGAGAGCCATTTCAAGCGCCTGACGTGCGAACTGTTCGCTTTCTTTGAGCGTTTTACCTGTTCTGCCGATACCTATCGACATTGTTACGTTAAGGCGGTCATTTACGAAAATTTCTCTTGCTTTATCGAGAATTTCGACCTTGTTACGCAGGATTTCCTGCAGGTGTCTTTCTTCTATTACGGCTATAAATCTGTCGGACGCATTCTTTCTGAGTACGCCTGTCGTCTGTCCCGCAAAATCTTCAAGCAGCTTGTCTATCTGTACCGAAACGTGAGCCTTTTCACTTTCAAGGCAACCGCTTATAAGCTCCTCGTAGCCGTCTACCATAAACAGTATGACAACGGGCTGTGACAGCTTTTTCTCTGTTTCAAGAGCGGTTATATCGGTTATGTTCTTGAAGAATAACAGCGTCAGTTCTTTTGCTTCGTCCTCATCGGGTATTCTTGCAAAAACCTTATAAACGCTGTCCTTGTATCTGACGGTTATTCCGTCATCGGTGAAGAAATCGGCAGGCGGAATATCGGTTATATTTGACAGTTCCATACCGTATTCGCAACAGTCGGGGAATTCCTTGGTAAACTTTCCGTTTGTCCAGACTATTCTTCCGGCACTGTCGATTATAACGGCTGACATAGGAAAGCTATGCACGGACATATGCATTTTCGATTCAAGCTCATCGTCTATTCGTGCATAATACTGGAATGTTTTTCTTGTGACCTGTATCAGTTTTCCTATAGCAAAACCGCCGATAAGCACAACAAAAGGCGCAGACAGCCAGAATACATTGATGTCCTTCGTGTAAATATATCCCTGGATTATTACCAGTGCGATAACCAGCGCGGAAACCGATATTACAAGTCCGCCGTCACGATAAAAATTCTTCACCTTTTGCGCCTCCTTTGTATTCCGTTATTTTACACTTCCATTATGATAGGCAGTATCATAGGACTTCTCTTGGTTCTCTGGAATATGAAGTTGCCAAGCTCATCCCTTACGTTAGACTTTATATTGCCCCATTCTCTGATGTTCCTGTCTGCACAGGTCTGGAGCGTTTTCTTGACAAGCTGTTTAGCGTCGTCCATAAGCTCCTCGGATTCCCTTACATATACAAATCCTCTTGATACTATATCGGGGCCTGCCGCTACCATACCTGTTTCACGGTTGATAGTGGTTACAACTACAATAAGACCATCCTCGGACAGATGCTTTCTGTCACGCAGTACGACCGAGCCGACATCTCCCACTCCGAGACCGTCGACAAGCACCTTTCCTGCAGGCACCTGACCTACTACCTTCATTTCAACACTGTCGGTTTCAACCACCTGACCGATATTCAGAAGGAATATGTTTTTCTCGGGTATGCCCATCTTTATTGCAAGACCCTCGTGCTTTTTCATATGCTTGTATTCGCCGTGTATCGGTATAAAGAATTTCGGCTTTGTCAGCGCAAGCATCATTTTAAGCTCGTCCTGGCAGGCGTGACCCGAAACGTGCACCTCGTACATAGCCTCGTATACTACCTCTGCACCCTGCTTCATAAGCTCGTTTACGAGCTTTCCGACAAACTTCTCGTTGCCGGGTATCGGAGTAGCCGAAATAATGATAAGATCGCTCGGTGTTATAGATACCTGTCTGTGATCTCCCGATGACATTCTCGAAAGCGCGGAAAGCGGTTCGCCCTGACTTCCCGTTGTGATAATTACCATTTTTTCGGGAGGATATTTGTTGACATCTTCTATATCTACAAGCATACCCTGAGGTACTTTTATATAATTGAGTTCAATTGCGGTAGTAAGCACATTGAGCATACTTCTGCCCGAAACGGCGACCTTTCTGCCCCAGCTTTCCGCATTGTTTATAATCTGCTGTATTCTGTGAATGTTTGAGGAGAATGTAGCGACAATTATTCTCTTGCCCTCTGCTCCTGCAAAAAGACTCTTGAAGCTCTCTCCGACCTTTCTTTCTGTAGCCGTATAGCCCGGACGCTCTGCGTTTGTACTTTCCGAAAGCAGTGCGAGAACACCCTTGTTTCCAAGCTCACCGAATCTTGCAAGGTCAATTATACCGCCCTCGATAGGCGTATAGTCAACCTTGAAGTCGCCAGTATGCACTATCACGCCTGCAGGCGTATGCACTGCCATTGCGCAGGCATCAGGGATAGAGTGGTTCACTCTGATAAATTCAACGCTCATACAGCCCATTCTGACATTCTGACGGGGTACGACCACGTTCAGCGAACACTGCGACAGTATTCCATGCTCACGGAGCTTTCCCTCGACAAGTCCGAGCGTCAACCTTGTGCCGTATACTGGTACGTTTATCTTCTTAAGGAAGTAGGGGAGTGCGCCTATGTGGTCCTCGTGACCGTGCGTCAGCACAATACCCCTTATCTTCTCCCTGTTCTTTTCAAGATAGGTGAAGTCGGGGATAACAAGATCGACACCGAGCATATCGTCATCGGGGAAGGCAAGTCCGCAATCTATGATGAATATATCGTTACAGCACTCGTAAACGTAGATGTTTTTGCCTATCTCGTTTACGCCGCCGAGCGACATAATCCTTACGGGTGTCTTTCTGCCGCTCTTCTTTTCGTCCTCAGCAAAGAAAGAGGGATGCTCCTGCTTTCTCGGTTCCTGCTTGTTATTGTTATGATGCGGCTTGTTGTCTGTAAGAACAGGCTTTTTGTCATTTCTGCCGTCTGCTGATATGCTTTTCTTTTCACTGCTCTTATTGTCGGTCAGTACGGGCTTTTTGTTCTGACTTCTGTTGTCGGTAAGTACCGGCTTTTTGCTTTCAGATGCTCTTCTGTCAGTCAGCACAGGCTTTTTGCCCTGCTGTCTGTTGTCGGTCAGAACTGTTTTATTTGCAGGCTTTGCATTTAAGATCCCTGTAAGCGATTCGCTTGCGGAAGCGTCCTTAGGGGCGTTCCTGTCGGTCAGCTTGAACTGCTTTGCAAAAGGATTCTTTCTTCTTTTTGAGTAAGGCTTTGTAGCCTTCGGCTTTATGTTTTCAGTCGCCGTCAGTAAGTTTTTTGAGTCAATAATTCCCATTCAGTATACCATCCTTCCGAATAGCCGACAGGTGTTGTCCTTTTATATTTATGTATGACATACAGTCATTGTCGGCGGTTCTGTACGGAAAAGCGGCGGTATATAATTTCGTCCACAGCTTTTACGGCAAAAAGCCAAAACCGCTTGCACGCTCCTGCGAAAAGACACACCTCTCCCTGCAAAAGCCAAAGCGAAGCTAAGCCTGTATCACTGATACAGCCATTCCTGCCGTAAGCGGCATTGTCAATATGTCGTCCTGAGTACAATAAACGTGTTGCTCTTATCGTAACTGAACGTTTACCTTGTAAGTACCGTATTCGTGCTATCGAAATTTTATGCTGAAGTAAAAGGAAAATATATAATTTCTTAAAGCCGCTTTTCCGTTATTCTTTTGTTTTTATAATTTACTTAAAATAAATCCGTTATTCATTCCGCTTAAAATCATTTGCCGAGCCTGCATGGAAAATCTGTCACGCTGTCACCGTGAAAAAAAGCGGAAAGCGGTTACTGCCGCATTCAACATATATTTTACAACATAAAAACGATATTGTCAAGAATAATAAGTATGGTGAAACGGTTGTATTTTGTTTTATAAAGCCGAAAAAGAGAAAAATAAATAATTCAGTTTGTAGAAAAAGTATGTTTTTCAAAAAGAGTGCTTGTCCTCAATCCCTATCCCCAAACCCCTTCCCCTCGGGAAGGGGCTGAGTGTGGGGCTGCCGCCCTCACCC
>ENA-OZSL01000588-OZSL01000588.1-human-gut-metagenome-genome-assembly--contig:-NODE-588-length-10854-cov-7.719789_pt1 | contig 10854 bp, 8 predicted proteins | sample MGYA00244124_ERZ653970 | MGnify/ENA primary metagenome ERZ653970 (study PRJEB26926, sample SAMN06164513) | human gut metagenome | biome: ENVO:00009003; feature: ENVO:2100002; material: ENVO:00002003... | reverse complement strand
GTCAGATGTGTATAAGAGACAGAAATTCTGTCGTACACAAGTTCTTTTTGCCGTATACAAGGCTGCAAATATAGTTTTTTTTTCACATTCATGTGTAATAAGCCCTCAAATATTTGATGTTTAAGGGCTTTTTTACTGAATTATTTCATTCCTCTGTTTTTCAGTAGCGGTTCCAAGCTTGGTTCCGCTCCACGGAAATTCCGGTAAAGCACCATCGGGTCTTCGCTGTCGCCCTTCTCCAATACGTTGTGACGGAAGAGGTCGGCGGTGTTTTTATCAAAGATACCATGTTCTTTAAAGGCTTCAAAAGCATCATTATCCAGTACATTGGCCCATAGATAGCTGTAGTATCCGGCTGCGTAACCACCAATGATATGATTGAAGTAAGTCACGCGATAACGCGGTGCTATTTCGGGGATGAGACCGAGCTTGTCCATCGCTTCTTTTTCGAATGCAAGCATGTCCAAATTCTTTACATCTGTCATCGTGTGCAGGTTCATGTCGAGGATGGCGGCAGCCAGTAATTCGGTAGTCATGAAGCCCTGATTGAAAGTCTTCTGTTGCAGTATCTTTTCGATGATTTCGTCGGGTATCACTTCTCCTGTCTGATAATGTTTGGCATACATTTTCAGTACTTCCGGTTCAGTAGCCCAGTGTTCATTGATTTGAGAAGGAAGTTCTACAAAATCGCGTACTACATTAGTGCCTGATGTTCCTTTGTATTCACATTTTGTCAGCAGTCCATGCAGAGCGTGGCCAAATTCGTGGAACAAAGTTTCTACTTCATCCATTGTCAATAGAGAGGGAGTATCGCCTACCGGTTTGGTAAAGCTGCAAACATTGCATACTAACGGACGGGTATCTCCTTGTTGTTCGCGGTAGTTGCTCATCCATGCGCCGCCACTTTTTCCGGAGCGTGGGAAATAATCGACGTAGAAGATACCGAGTTGCGAACCGTCTGCGTCTTTCACTTCAAAGACTTCCACATCCGGATGATAGGTAGGGATACCTTCGAGCTTGGTAAGGGTGATGCCATATAGTTTGTTGGCTACGGCGAAAGCACCATCGCGCACATTCTCCAATTTGAAGTAAGGTTTTGTATCCTCTTCAGACAGGTTGTACTTTTCTTTTCGTAGTTTTTCGGTATAATACCACCAATCCCATGCTTCCAGTTTTTCTCCTTTGCCTTCCTTATCCATTAATTTTTGAAGTTCGGTAGCTTCTGCCTTTGCTTTTGGCAGTGCATAGCTCCAAAGGTTGTTTAGAAGGCTCATTACGTTGTTGGCGTTCTTTGCCATCGTTTCGTCGAGAACGAAGTTTGCATAGCAGTCGAAACCTAATAATTTAGCTTTTTCCAGGCGGAGAGAAACGATCTTACGGATATTTTCCTTGTTATCGTTTTCGTCGTTGTTGTTACCGCGGTTGATGTAAGCTTTGTATATTTGTTCCCGAAGCGGGCGATTTTCTGAATATTGCAGGAAAGGCAGGCGGCTGGCATTATGCAGGGTGAATAGCCATTTTCCGGGTTGTCCGGCTGCTTTTGCTTCTTCCGCGGCGCTTTGGCGGAACCATTCGGGCAATCCTGCCAGATCTTCTTCTTTGTCAACGAAGAGTTTGAAAGCATTATTCTCATTCAGTATATTGTTGCTGAAAGTAATGCCGAGTGTAGAAAGTTCCTTGTTGATTTCGCGGAGGCGGGTTTGGTCTTCGGCATTAAGGTTTGCTCCGGAACGGACAAATCTTTTATAAGTCTTGTCCAGCAGACGTTCTTGTTCCGACGTCAGGTTCAATGAATCTTTCTTTTGGTAGACATCGTTCACCCGTTTGAATAGTTTCCCATTCAGGGAGATATTGTCATTATGTTCCGAAAGAACCGGTGCCAGTTTGATGGAAAGTGCGGTCAGCGAATCAGTAGTTTCCGCATCTGTCATATTGAAGAAAATGATGCTTACCCGGTCTAAGATGGGTGCGCTGTTATCCAAAGCCACAATCGTATTTTCGAATGTCGGAATTTCCGGGCTTTCGATGATGGCTTCGATATTTTGATTCTGTTCTTCTATACCTTTTAGAAAGGCAGGTTCATAGTGCTCTAATTTAATCTTGTCGAAAGAAGGAACACCATACTCGGTTTGAAACTCTGTAAAGAAAGGATTGCTTTCTGTTTTCGTAGCACAGGAGTACATCATACAACTTACTGCTAAAATGGTTAGTGTCTTTTTAATCATCATAAGTGTTTTTTATTAGAGTTTTCAGTTCTTATCGTTTACTGATATAGCACCAGATCGGGTAATGGTCTGATGCCTTGATAGACCGGTCTACCGTGCAATTGTAGGCTTTCAGGTTGGGGCTGATCAAGATATTGTCTATGCGGAAATAGAACTTGTTCTGATTGTAGGAAATACCCAATCCTTTACCGGACTGTGTGAATGCATCGTCTAGTTTTTGAGTCAGGATGCGATGGGTATATGAGATAGAACCGTCGTTGAAATCGCCGCATACTATGGTTGTCGGATATTTACTTTCTGCAATGGTTTTAGCCACAGAATCTGCTTGTGTAGCCCGGATAGCCGATGCTTCCGCCAGTTTTCTTATTAATTGCCTAAGTCCGGTTTTTACTTTCTTGGCATTCGGGTCTTTAATCATATCCTCATACATCCCTCTGTCTTCTTTGGTGAGTTTGTTGGATTCCAGGTGGTTGTTGATTAATGTAAGAGTGTCGTTATTCACATTCAGTACATATTTCATGGAGCCGTTATAATTACTTTCATATTCGATGGGATGTATCGAGAGTATGGGGAACTTAGAGAAACAGGCAAGTTGCACATCTCCTTTCCCTTGTTGGTGGACGGATTGGTAAGGATAGGCTTTCAATGCTTTTTTAATGTCCTGTTCCGTCAGGTATTTCTTGTTGGTAGCGGTGTTATATTCTTGCAGACAGATAATATCGGCGTTACTATCTACAAGATAAGACAATACCGGGTTTTTCCCATCTTTCTTCTCCAAATTGTTGAAACTCATTACGTTGTAGGATAGGATTTTGATGCTTCCTTCCGGTATGGTTTTAGTGGTGGAGTTAAAAGGAATATAAGTCCGTATCTGCGGAATACAAATTAGAAAACCGATGGCAGGCAAGAGCGCATAGCGGTAATTGACAAATGCCCAGAAGCCGATAAAAATCAGATTAATCGTCAGGAATATCGGAAATGCAAGTCCCAAGCTGGAAGCAAGTGGATTTATTTTCGGGTTAAGGTAAGGGCTATAAGCGCTTAATATCAACGTTCCCACGAAGAGAGCGTTGACAGCAAGTATCAGATATGCGACAAATTTGCCAATATGTTCCATTCCTTTATCTTTTGCTTGCGTCGAACAAGCTTTTCTTTTCTTCAGTTGTCAGACTGTCGTAACCGGATTTCTTTAGTTTTTCCAAAATACGGTCCACTTCATCAGACTGTGCTTTTTTGTGGGCATTGTAATCATAATCCTTCTCGCGACCGGTGGCACTGTTTCCATAGTGTACCTTCATTTTCGGTTTCCGTTTCCATGTTTTCTTTTGAAACAAGGAGGCGAAACCATCCAGAATCCAGTTGATCCAGGAAGTCAAATCAGTTCCTTTACTTAGGCTGGCGGCAAACCAAAGTCCTGCAAGAGCACCGCCCAGGTGGGCGATATGTCCTCCGGCATTACTTGAGGTGATGGATAATACATCGATTCCGATAACAACCAGTGCCAGATATTTGAGACGGATAGCACCGAAAAGAAAAAGTTGCACCCTGTAATTTGGTTCACGATAAGCCGTAGCAGCTACGATGGCTAATACGGAAGCTGATGCTCCTACCAATGTTGCACCCGCCACTTGCGAACTGAATAAAGGAAATACATTGTAGGCAACCATATACAGTAAACCTCCACAGATACCTCCTAATACATATAGTCCTCTTAAATGCTTGGCCGAGAAAAAGTAGAGAAACAAACTTCCGAACCAATACAGCCAAAGCATATTGAATAGAATATGCAGGATACCGGCATGCATAAACATATAAGTAAATAACGACCACGGCTGATGAATAAATCCGATAAAGGATGCCGGCAGGGCAAATATACCGAATATATCGGGGGTACTTACTTCAAACAGTCGCAAGAAAACGTTAATCAACGTGCCGATCAGAAAGATGCCTACGTTGATATAAATCAGTTGGATGAAAATATTTCCTCTTCTGAATGTCTCCTTTAAATCAGCTATAATATGTCCCATTGTTATTGCTTTTTTTTCTCCAATACAAAATCAGGATCAATCCAAATAACATTCCTCCCAGGTGAGCAAAGTGAGCGACATTGTCTCCGGCGCTATTGGCAAGTCCTGACCATAATTCAATCGCGGCGTATCCTATCACGAAGAACTTCGCTTTGATAGGAAATGGCAGCGGGAAGATAAACAACCGGTTATTGGGAAATAACATACCGAATGCCAGCAATATGGCGTAAACGGCTCCCGAAGCACCTACGGTGGTCATCATGTTCAGATACTCTTCCATTGGGATAACACCTGTACCTATATTCACTTGTGCGTAGTGGCTAAGTTCCGTTACATATTGAATATACTGTACCCCTTCCTGGATAAGTCCCGCACCGATACCGCAGAGAATATAGTAAAAGAGGAAACGTTTGGGTCCCCAGGTTTGTTCGAGAATCGGTCCGAACATAAAAACGGCAAACATATTAAAGAAAATGTGGCTGAATCCGCCGTGCATGAACATATAAGTGATAAGCTGTGCCGGATTAAAGTCACTTGCGAGGAAAAAATGTAATCCTAGATAATTCGTTAAATCCAGGCCGTAACGTTGGGCTACGATTGTCCCGAAAAATACTAGTACATTGATAATTATCAGGTTTTTAGTTACAGTTGGCATCATTTTAATTTCTGAATATTTAGATAATAGACGCAAAAGTACGAATAAATTCTGTTTTAAAGCATGAAAAACGCTTCCTATTAGCTCTTTTTCAATAATTTGCTGCGTTTTTTTTATGTTTTTATTTGATATGTTGTTTTGTTCGGCTATATTTGTGGAATCAATCCATTGTGGGATAATCTTTTGTGTAACAAATATATTAATTAATCATTTTACGTATTATGAATAAGTCTGATCTTATTAGCGCAATGGCTGCTGAAGCTCAAATGAGCAAAGCCGATGCAAAAAAAGCACTTGATGCTTTCATCACTTCAGTTACTAATGCTATGAAAGCTGGTGACAAAGTATCTCTCGTAGGTTTTGGTACTTTCTCAGTAAGCGAAAGAGCTGAAAGAACTGGTATTAACCCTTCTACAAAGGCAACTATTACTATTCCTGCTAAGAAAGTAGCTAAATTTAAAGCTGGTGCTGAATTATCTGCAGCTGTTGAATAAGATAGATAGTTGAAAGAAATTAGGAGAGGAGACGCGATGCGTCTCCTTTTTTTGTATCTTTGCGCGCAAGAAATAACTTGATTATGAAGATAGAAGATAAACTTGTAGCGTCCGTTATCAGCGGACTGAAAGCACTCTACGGTCAGGAAGTCCCTGAAAAAATGGTGCAGATGCAAAAAACGAAGAAAGAATTTGAAGGACATTTGACACTGGTCGTGTTCCCTTTCCTGAAGATGTCGAGAAAAGGACCGGAGCAAACGGCACAGGAAATCGGTGAATATCTGAAGGCAAACGATCCGGCTGTAGCAGCGTTTAATGTGATAAAAGGGTTCTTGAACCTGACTATTGCATCGGCTACATGGATTGAGTTGCTGAACGAGATTCAGGCAGATGAACAGTACGGCTTAGTGCAGGTCACTGACGCTTCTCCATTGGTGATGATTGAATATTCTTCTCCGAATACAAATAAACCGCTTCACTTGGGACACGTGCGTAATAACCTTTTAGGTAACGCATTGGCTAACATTGTAGCGGCAAACGGCAATAAGGTAGTCAAAACAAATATTGTAAACGACCGTGGTATCCACATCTGTAAGTCCATGCTGGCATGGAAGAAATACGGAAACGGTGAAACTCCTGAAACTTCGGGTAAGAAGGGTGACCACCTGGTAGGTGATTATTATGTATCTTTCGATAAGCATTATAAAGCGGAAGTAAAGGAGCTGATGGCTAAATTTACAGCGCAGGGAATGAGTGACGATGAAGCGAAAGCAAAGGCTGAAGCTGAATCTCCATTGATGCAGGAGGCCCGCGAAATGTTGGTGAAGTGGGAAGCCGGTGATCCGGAAGTACGCGGATTGTGGGAAATGATGAACAACTGGGTATATGCAGGATTCGACGAAACCTACAAGAAGATGGGTGTCAGCTTCGACAAGATCTATTACGAATCCAATACTTACCTCGAAGGAAAAGAAAAAGTAATGGAAGGTCTGGAAAAAGGTTTCTTCTACAAGAAAGAAGACGGTTCCGTATGGGCCGACCTGACTGCCGAAGGACTGGATCATAAGCTCCTTCTCCGTGGTGACGGTACTTCTGTCTACATGACTCAGGATATCGGTACGGCTAAACTTCGTTTTGCCGATTACCCGATTAATAAGATGATTTATGTAGTAGGTAACGAACAGAACTATCACTTCCAGGTGCTTTCTATCTTGCTCGATAAACTTGGTTTCGAATGGGGTAAGAGTCTGGTACACTTCTCTTACGGAATGGTGGAACTGCCGGAAGGTAAGATGAAATCCCGTGAGGGTACGGTAGTTGATGCTGACGACTTGATGGAGGAAATGATTGCCACTGCTAAAGAAACTTCACAAGAACTAGGCAAACTGGATGGTTTGACACAGGAAGAAGCTGATGATATTGCCCGTATTGTGGGTCTGGGAGCATTGAAATATTTCATTCTGAAAGTCGATGCCCGTAAGAATATGACATTCAATCCGAAAGAATCTATCGACTTCAATGGTAATACAGGTCCGTTTATTCAATATACTTATGCACGTATCCAGTCTGTACTTCGGAAAGCTGCCGAATCAGGTATCGTGATTCCTGAACAGATTCCGGCTGGTATTGAATTGAGTGAAAAGGAAGAAGGGCTGATTCAGATGGTTGCCGACTTTGCTGCTGTTGTAAAACAAGCCGGTGAAGATTACAGCCCGTCTATTATTGCTAATTATACTTATGACTTGGTGAAAGAATACAATCAGTTCTATCATGACTATAGTATTCTGCGCGAAGAGAATGAGGCGGTGAAAGTATTCCGTATCGCTCTGTCTGTTAATGTAGCTAAAGTTGTTCGCTTGGGAATGAATTTGCTGGGTATCGAAGTTCCTTCCAGAATGTAAGACTTTCTCTGAACAAAATAGACTTCTGCGGGGTTTCTTTTATATATATAAAAGGAACCCCGTATGTTTTACTCCCCCCCATCCATTGCTTCGGAAGAGAGAAACGGAAACTGCTACTGTCTCTTATTCCGAACTGCTGTTTGACCTGATTTATGTTTTCTCGGTCACGCAACTTTCACATTATTTGCTTCATAATCTCACTTGGGAAGGATTATTGAAAGAAACAATCCTGTGGTTTGCAGTCTGGATGTTGTGGCAACATACCATCTGGGTGACTAACTGGTTCAACCCGGATACCCGGCCGATACGTATTCTTCTTTTTATCAGTATGCTGGTGGGGCTGGTGATGGCGGCTGCTATTCCTTATGCCTTTACTTACCGGGGATTGATATTTGCTGTCTGCTATGTTCTGATACAGGCAGGGAGAGCACTTTATATTATCGGGGTGTTAGGAGATCATCATCTGGCTGCTAATTTTAAGCGAATTATGGGCTGGTTCTGTATATCTGCCGTCTTTTGGATTACGGGTGCCATATTGCAGGGAGAATGGCAAATTCTACTGTGGATTATAGCCGCCATCTGTGATTATACAGCCCCGATGCACGGATTTGCTTTACCTCGTCTGGGACGTTCGGACAGTAGCAAGGAATGGACTATTGAAGGGCATCATTTGGTGGAACGTTGCCAGTTGTTTGTGATTATTGCTTTTGGAGAAACTCTATTGATGACAGGAGCTTCTTTGAGTGAAGTAGAAGAATGGACGCCTCTCGTGATTATTTCTGCTGTCATATCTTTCATTGGTAGTTTGGCTATGTGGTGGGTTTACTTTGATGTGAGCAGTGAAGCCGGTAGCCGGAAAATACAGGAAGTGAAAGATCCCGGCAAGCTGGGGTTGATTTATAATGCAATTCATATCGTACTGGTGGGAGCATTGATTATTTGTGCGGTAGGAGACGAACTGATTGTTGCCCATCCCGAACAAGAAATGAGAGCGGAAGTTGTTTTTGTTCTGATTATCGGACCAATCGTTTATATTCTGGCAAATAGTATCTATAAATATGTCACGTGCCGTATGCTTCCTTTATCACATATTATTGCTGTAATAGCTTTGGCTTTACTGCTTCCCTGGCCTTATCACATTTCTTTATTGACGATGAATATCTTGGTAACATCTGTTTTTATATTCGTGATTGTGTTTGATATGCTATTCCCTAATAAAGGTTTTAAGATAAAATGGGAGCCGAAGATTTAATGATGGAAGCCTATTCATAACGGATAATACTTACATCCTATAATGTTGTGGCTTAAAATAAAAACACAGTTCACACGAATTCTTGGTGAGTATTCGAGAAGTTGTGTGAACTGCGTAATTCGCGCCTTTCTAAACGGATGTCTATTATGTCTTTTTCATCGATGGTTCGCAATGCGAAGTCCCGATAGCGATTCCGTACAATATCCGGGCTGCTCTTATTTAAATCGTATCAATCTTTATTTGTACCAATCTTTATTTTGTTTCCCATTCGATGATACCCATCCAGAGAACTTGGGATATGATTGATCGATTCGTTTCCCTTCCTCTGGAACCGGGAGATTACTTACAGGCATATTGATAGCAAACGGCATCAAGTCTGCAGAAACATAATACATCCCTTCTTCTGGTCTGTAGATGTCTTTTCCGGTTCCCAGTAACGATAAGTCGGCTTTATCAGTCGGGGGATAATTTATCAGATGTAATTCTTTGCCTCTACCCTCGTTGGAACTGATGAAGATAAACGGGTTGTAAGGAGGTACCACCTCTTTCTCACTAGCTCCATCAAGCGTGATGGTTACAGTATATTCTTTCTTTGATTCATCAGTGATATTTTTGAATTTTGTCATGTCGTCATACAACAATATGGTTGGGTGAGACTGTCCAGGCTCTGTTTCTTTTCCTTCCATGTATATAGAACTTGATAAACCACTGGCATCAGGCCCCGTTATTTTTACACTCTTGACATTGCTGTTTGAGAGCTTGTGTAATTGATATCCAAATCCGTTTTGCAGATAACCGCCACAGTGCTGTAAGATAAACTTGTCTTCAATTTCGTAAATGCGATTGTCAAGAGCATTTCGGGTCATCGTACTGGTGTACTTTACCATTACGTCATTCATATCGTAATCACCTAACTTAGGCCATAAGTCTTCAAAAGCCAGTGTACCGGAATAAGAAATTTTATATTGCTCGGGGATTGCTTCGGGGTCCTCAGGCAGTGGAGGCAATGTCGGGTCAATAGCATTCTTTTCTGACGTATGAATATAGAAGATGGCATCTGCATAATCGAAGTCAATATTATCTTCGAATCCTACTGCTACAATCTGCCCGGACTTGGAATCACGGAGAGATACAGTTCTTTGTGTGTTATTCGTGTTTAGATTCCTGGTGGAATAGCGTGCCCCCATACCTTTTATGATATCGCCCACTTTGTCTTTATCTGTTTCTGAGGTGAGTTTGCTCTTGAATCCCATACCTTGCAGGCACCAGCCAATTGTGACTCCTGCAGGAAATTTGTCTTCGTATTCCTGTGTGTCTTCATTCCAATATTTGAGTTTTATTTCTTCGCCACACACTAATGCTCCTGCTCCTAAAGTCTTGTAAATAGGAGAGGTGTTTGGAAATGCGATTATTTGTTTTATATCACTCGCGCTCTGGGGCGGATTGTTGGTAGGATAGGTGTAATATCCAACTGTATTGTACCATGCAGCAGAGCTGGTTATAAATACGAGACTCACTTCGGTCGGGTTAACAATTGGAATATCTGAAGTCATTTTGATGGAACCATCAAAAAACTCCGGATAATTCTGACTGATGTTCATAACCTTGCTTTTACCGCTCTCATCTTTGACTGTAACCTTTCTGAAAACATACTTGATGTTGTATAGTACGTCTGCCGGAGGTATATTTATTTTAGGTTCCAGGTTGGTTGGTCTTCCGCTGTCATCCCAGTCTGCATCGGGAAGAACATGCCATTCTTTTAGATAGGTATGTTGGTTCACGGTCACTCCTCTGGTTTTTGATGCCGTTTGTGAACGTAAGGTAGCGATATATGCATCTTGATTAAATGAAAGCCGACGACTGTCGTCAATCGTTAGTTTAAGAGGAGATACGGTGGCTAAATAGTCCGATGATAACCATACTTCCGAGAGGTCCGCCGGAATATTCATCTCTCCGCTGAATTTGCCTTCTTCGTCTGTAACTGCACGGTAGATAGGCTCTATGTCCTTTTGGGACACGCTGCCGTCAGCTGAGTATTCAATGGGATCCTGATCGTAAATGTCAAAAAGGACACGATAATTTTCGCTTTTGAAACAATAATTGATATCCAAAGCAACAGCTTGGGTCATGTTGAAGTCGAAGTATGCTTCTTTTGGCATATGCCTTCTCTCCCAAGATAAGTCACGCTCTTTGTCCATACAACTGATGGAAGCTATGGTAAGCACTCCTATCATTAAATACTTTAAATTTGTTTGCTTCATAAGTTTGTGTATTAAAAGATAAAGAGCAAATATATACAT
>ENA-OZSL01000561-OZSL01000561.1-human-gut-metagenome-genome-assembly--contig:-NODE-561-length-11419-cov-6.184618_pt1 | contig 11419 bp, 10 predicted proteins | sample MGYA00244124_ERZ653970 | MGnify/ENA primary metagenome ERZ653970 (study PRJEB26926, sample SAMN06164513) | human gut metagenome | biome: ENVO:00009003; feature: ENVO:2100002; material: ENVO:00002003... | reverse complement strand
TCCTCGTGGAGGGGCTTGCCCCCGACGCCCTTTCGGACCTGCCCGCGCCGGACGCTGTCTTCATCGGCGGCAGCAAGGGCAGCCTTGCCGCCATCGTGGACGCAGCGCTGGATAAGAACCCCGACGCCCGCATCTGTGCGTCGGCCATCGCCCTCGAGACCCTTTCGGCGGCGGTGGCCGCGCTGACGGCCAAAGGCCGGACCGTGCAGGTGAGCCAGATCGCCGTCAGCCGGGCAAAAGCTGTGGGCGGGCTGCACCTCATGATGGCCCAGAACCCCATCTACCTCATCACAGGAGAATGACATGATACAGTTTCTGCTGGCGGCGCCCCGCTCGGGCAGCGGCAAGACCACCATGACCTGCGCCCTGCTCATGGCGCTGAAGCGGCGGGGCTGTGCGCCCTGCGCCTTCAAGAGCGGGCCGGACTACATCGACCCCATGTTCCACCGGGCCGTGCTGGGGGTGGAGAGCCGCAGCCTCGACCTCTTTTTCTCTGCGCCCGAGACGGTGCGCACCCTCTACGCGAGGGGTGCCGCCGGACACGGTGCTGCGGTGTGCGAGGGAGCCATGGGCTTTTACGACGGCCTCGGGGGCGTCAGCGACAGGGCCAGCGCGTGGCATCTGGCCGACACGCTGGGCCTGCCGGTGCTGCTGGTGGTGGAGCCAAAGGGGCAGAGCCTGACGCTGGCCGCAGAGCTGAACGGGCTGAAAAACTTCCGTACCCCCAGCCACATCGCAGGCATCCTGCTGAACAACTGCACGGCACGGATGCACGCTCTGCTGGCCCCCATGCTGGAAAAAGAGACGGGTCTGCCGGTGCTGGGCTTTCTGCCGAAACTCCCGGAGGCTGTCATCGGTTCCCGCCATCTGGGCCTCTACACGGCGGCGGAAGTGGAAAATTTACAGCAGAAGCTGGCCCTTCTGGCCGACGCGGCAGAGGAGCACATCGACTGGCCCCGCCTGCTGGCCCTCTGCGAAAAGGAGCCGCCCGCCCTGCCGGTGCAGCCGGAGACGCCTCCGGCCCGCGTCCGCATCGCCGTGGCGCAGGACGAGGCGTTCTGCTTTACCTACGCCGAGACGCTGGAGGCATTCCGGGACGCCGGGGCAGAGGTGGTCTTTTTCAGCCCCCTCCGCGACACGGCCCTTCCGGAAAACATCGGCGGGCTGTATCTGCCCGGCGGCTACCCGGAACTTCACGCAAGAGAATTGAGTGAAAATACCTCGCTTCTGCGCGAGATAAAGCAAAAGATCGAGTCCGGTCTGCCCACAGCGGCCGAGTGCGGAGGCTTCCTCTATCTGGGGCAGAGCCTCACGGACGCCGAGGGGCAGAGCTGGCCGATGGCGGGTGTTCTGCCGGGCGAAGCAAAAGATGCCGGACGTCTCGTCCGCTTCGGCTATGCCGCGCTGAGAGCAGACTCGGACAGTATGCTCTTCCGGGCCGGGGAGAGCTTTCCCATCCACGAATTCCACCATTGGGATTCTACCGCCAACGGCGCGGCTCTCGCGGCAAAAAAGCCGGTGGGCGGCGCAGAGTGGCGGTGCGGATTTATAGACGAGCATTTCTATGCGGGCTTCCCGCATTTGTACTGGGCGGGTACGCCCCTGCCGCAGCGCTTTGCCGCCGCGGCTGAAAATTACAGGAGAGACCATGACTGAGACAGAACTCGCCGCCCTCTGTGCGGCCATCACGCCGCCGGACGAAGCCGCCCGGGCGGCGGCGCACGCCCACTGGGCCAGCCTTGCAAAGCCGCTGGGCGGGCTGGGCGGATTGGAAACGACCATCGAGGATGCCGCCGCCCTCACCGGCAGCGCAAAGCTGGATATTTCCCGCCGGGCGGTGCTGGTGCTCTGCGCCGATAACGGTGTGGTGGCCCAGGGCGTCAGCCAGACCGACAGCAGCGTGACCCGCGCCGTGGCTGAGAACCTCGCCGCCCGCCGCACCAGCGTCTGCCGGATGGCACAGACCGCCCGGTGCGAGGTGGTGCCGGTGGATATGGGCATCGCGGGCGAACCGGTCCCGGGCGTCCTCGACTGCCGCATCGCCCCCGGCACAGCGGACTTCACCTTCGGCCCGGCTATGAGCAGGGCTGAGGCTGTGGAGGCCATCGGCAGGGGCATCCGGCTGGTGCAGGAGCAGAAGAAGGCGGGCGTCGGCCTGCTGGCTACCGGTGAGATGGGCATCGGCAACACCACGACGTCCAGCGCCGTGGCCGCTGTGCTGCTGGGCCAGCCCGTCGAAGTGATGACGGGCCGGGGCGCGGGCCTTTCGGACGAGGGACTTGCCCGGAAGATCGACGCCATCCATCGCGGCATCGCAAAAAATCAGCCCGACTCTGCCGATGCACTGGACGTGCTGGCAAAGCTGGGCGGTTTCGATATTGCCGGGCTCTGCGGCGTCTTCCTCGGCGGTGCGCTGGAAGGTGTGCCGGTGCTGGCCGACGGCTTCATCAGCTGTGTGGCGGCGCTCTGCGCTGTCCGGCTCTGCCCGGCAGCGGCCAAGGCTGTTTTTGCAAGCCATTGCTCCACCGAGCCGGCCGCAAAGCTGGTGCTGGACGCTCTGAACAAAAAAGCCCTCATCACGGCGGGCCTGCATCTGGGCGAAGGCACCGGCGCGGTGGCTGCCATCCCGCTGTGGGACATGGCGCTGGCCGTCTACGATGGCTGTTATTCCTTTGAAGAGGGCGGCATCGAAGCCTACACGCCGCAGGGGGGTGCGGGATGCTGACGCTGGTGCTCGGCGGCGCGGCCAGCGGCAAAAGCGCCTGCGCCGAGAGCCTTGTGCTCAAGACCGGCCTGCCCCGCTATTACCTCGCCACCATGCAGGTCTGGGATGCCGAGTGCGCCGCCCGGGTGGAAAAGCACCGGAAAATGCGGGCGCAAAAGCAGTTCGAAACGCTGGAATGCCCGCTCCACCTCGACCGTCTGGCTCTGCCCGGCCGGGGGACCGTCCTGCTGGAAGATCTCGGCAACCTCGTCGCCAACGAGCTTTACAGCCCCGGCGGGGCAGGAAAGCACACCGCCGAGGCCGTTTTGGCCGGGCTGGAACGCCTCGCCGCCGGGTGCGATCACCTTATCGTCGTATCGAACGAGGTGTTCAGCGGCGGTGCCGACTACGCGGGCGACACCGACCAGTATCTGCTGGCGCTGGCGCAGGTGAACAACGCCTTCGCCGCCCGGGCGGACAACGTCTGCCGGGTGGTCTGCGGCCTGCCGGTGTACTACAAAGGGGGAGAAAAGCTGTGACTGTTTTGCAGACCATCGCGGTGGCCTTTGCGATGTTTTCGGCCCTGCCGGTGCCGCAGTTCGAGTGGAACGAAAAAAATATGCGGTACGCCATGTGCGCCTTCCCCCTCATCGGGCTGGTGTGCGGCGGGCTGTGGTGTCTCTGCGGCGTCCTGCCCCTGCCGGAGCTGGCCCGGGCGGCGGCGTTCTGCCTCGTGCCGGTGGCCGTCACCGGCGGCATCCATCTCGACGGCTATGCCGACACCTCGGACGCCCTCTCGAGCTACGGCGACCGCGAAAAAAAGCTTGAAATTCTGAAAGACTCCCACTGTGGGGCCTTCGCCATCATCCGGCTGTGCTGCTACTTTGTGGCCTACTTCGGCCTCTGCGGCAGTGTGCGGTTCACGCCCCGGGCGGGCCTGTGCTGGACGCTGGCGCTGGTGCTGGAGCGGGCGCTGTCGGGCTTTGCCGTGGCGGCGTTCCCGCTGGCGAAGGACACCGGCCTCGCCCATACTTTTGCCACAGCGGCCGATAAGCAGACCGTCCGCCGCTTCCTCTGCGGCCTGTCGGCTCTGCTCATCCTGGCGCTGACGACGCTGGGCGGCGGCGGGCTGGCGGCGGCGGCGCTTCTGGCGCTGTGGCGCTATGATTTCGTGGCAAAAAAGCAGTTTGGCGGCATCACCGGCGACCTGGCCGGGTGGTTTTTGCAGCGGGCCGAGCTGTGGATGCTGGCGGCGCTGGCCGTCAGCCAGTGGGGAGGAGTGCTGTAAATGATGTTCATTACAGGGCCGCTCTACAGCGGCAAGCGCACCTTTGCGCGGAACTTCCGGGGCAGCATCATCGCCGATGTGCAGGACGCCGCCGCCGAGACTCAGACCCCGGAGCAGCTCGAAACGCTGGCCCGGGAGCTGGCGGAATATGATATTGTCATCGCCACCGAGGTCGGCGGCGGTGTTGTCCCGATGGATGCTGAGGAGCGCGCCGGGCGGGAGGCCGCCGGACGGCTGGCCTGCCTGCTGGCAGAGCGCGCCGACTGCGTGGTGCAGATGTTCTGCGGCATCCCGACGGTATTGAAAGGAGAATTACCCCAATGTTGATCTATCTGCTGCGTCACGGCCTGACCGAATACAACGCCCAGAAGCGCTATCAGGGCCAGCGCGACATCCCGCTCTCGGCGGAGGGCCTGAGCCAGCTGCGCCGGGCCGACATCGACCCGAAGGTGGTCTATATCACCCCGCTGCAGCGGACGGCCCAGACGGCCCGGGTGCTCTTCCCGGAGGCAGAGCTTGTGGTCGTGAAGGACCTGCAGGAGATGTGCTTCGGCAGCTTCGAGGGCAAAAACTACGTCGAGATGGAGCACGACGCCGATTATCAGGCGTGGGTGCAGGCCAACTGCGAGAGCAAATGCCCCGACGGTGAGCGGAAGGACGACTTCTCGAACCGCATCTGCAGCGCCTTCTCTGCTCTGGTGGACAAGGCGCTGGCCGACGGCGAAGAGCTGCTGGTCATCCTGGCTCACGGCGGCACCCAGATGGCGGCCATGGAGCGGTACGCCCTGCCCAGGCGCGATTATTATGCGTGGTGCGGCCCCAACGCGGGCGGCTATGTGCTGGACGCCGCCGACTGGGCCGAGAAGCGCCAGCTCCGCCTCGTGAAGACCGTGCAGTACACGAAAGACGCGGAGGCCGGCGTATGATGACCGCCTGGGCTGTGCTGGGAGGCTTCGTGCTGGATGCCATTTTCGGCGACCCGGCGTGGCTGCCCCACCCGGTGGTGTACATGGGCAAAGCCATCTCCCGGCTGGAAAAATTTCTCCGCGCCCGCCTGCCCAAAACGCCTCAGGGCGAGCTGCTGGGCGGCGCGGTGCTGGCGTTCTGCCTGCCGGTGGGGACGCTGCTGCTCACGGGCCTTGTCTGCTGGGGCGCGGCGATGCTTCACCCGCTGCTGGGGCTTGCCGTCCAGATGTTCTGGTGTGGGCAGGCACTGGCCGCAAAGGGGCTGATGCAGGAGAGCATGAATGTCTATGCCGAGCTGAAAAAAGGCAGCCTGCCCGCCGCCCGGAAGGCTGTGAGCCGCATCGTGGGCCGCGACACGGAAGCCTTGACCGCCGAGGGCGTGACCAAAGCGGCGGTGGAGACGGTGGCCGAGAACGCCAGCGACGGCGTCATTGCGCCGTTGCTCTATATGCTGCTGGGCGGTGCGCCGCTGGCCCTGACCTACAAGGCCATCAACACCATGGACAGTATGCTGGGCTACAAAAACGAAAAATATCTCTACTTTGGCCGTGCCGCCGCAAAACTGGACGATGTGGCGAACTATATCCCGAGCCGTCTGGCGGCGCTGCTCTGGATCATGGCGGCGGCGTTCACCCGCAATGACGCCAAGGGCGCGTGGCGTATCTGGCGGCGGGACCGCCGCAATCACGCAAGCCCCAACAGCGCCCAGACTGAGAGCGCCTGCGCCGGTGCGCTGGGCGTCCAGCTGGCCGGGCCGGCCTATTATTTCGGGGAATATTATCCGAAGCCCACCATCGGCGACCCGCTGCGGCCCATCGAGCCGGAGGATATTCTGCGGGCAGATCGGATGATGTATGTAGCCAGCGGGTTTGCGCTGGCGTGGGGATGTGCGATACGGGGGTTCTTGGGATGAAACAACTGGTCCACGGCGGTGACTGGATGGGCTACCGCGAACGCTTTGGCCGGGACGCGCTGGATTTTTCGGCGAACGTCAGCCCACTCGGTCTGCCTGAAGGGGTGGCGCAGGCCATCCGGGACGCACTGCCTCTGGCCGACCGCTACCCCGACCCCCTCTGCCGCACCCTGCGGGCGGCGCTGAGCCGGGCCGAGGGTGTGCCGCAGGAGCGTATCCTCTGCGGCAACGGCGCGGCGGACCTCATCTTCCGGCTGGTCTGGGCCGTAAAGCCCCATAAGGCGCTGGTGACAGCCCCGACTTTTGCCGAGTACGCCTCTGCATTGGATACGGTGGGGTGCGAAGTGAAACGCTTCTTCCTCGATGAAGCGAATGATTTCGCCCCGACAGACGCCCTCGTGGACGCCGTGGACGAGAGCATCGACATGGTGTTCTTCTGCCAGCCGAACAACCCGACGGGGCAGCTGGCCTCACCCGAACTGGTGAAAAAGCTGCTGCGCCGGTGCGGGGAGTGCCGCACGATTTTGGCCGTAGATGAGTGCTTTCTGGACTTTCTGCCCGACGCCGACGGGTGGACCGCGAAGCCTCTGCTGGAAAGTGGGAACCTCGTCATCCTGAAAGCTTTCACCAAGCTCTACGGCATGGCCGGCGTCCGGCTGGGTTACTGCCTCTGCGGCGACGAAACGCTTCTGGAAAAAATGCAGACAGCGGGCCAGCCATGGGCCGTGTCCAGTCTGGCACAGGCGGCAGGCGTCGCGGCCCTGAAAGAATCCGCTTATGTGGACGAGGTGCGCGCCCTTATCGCCCGGCAGCGGCCCGTTCTGACGGCGGGCCTGCGGGCGCTGGGCCTGCGGGTCATCGATGGAAAGGCGAACTATCTGCTCTTCCGCGCGTCCGCCGACCTGAACGAGAGGCTTCGCCCGCTGGGAACACAGGTGCGCAGCTGCGCGAATTATCCGGGCCTCGGGCCGGAGTGGTACCGCACGGCGGTGCGCACGGCCCCCGAGAACGCCCGGCTGCTGGAACTTATGAAAGAGGTGCTGGGATGAGCAGGGCAAAATGCATCATGGTGCAGGGTACGATGAGCGGTGCAGGCAAAAGCCTGCTCTGCGCAGCGCTCTGCCGCATTTTTGCGCAGGACGGCCTGCGCGCCGTGCCGTTCAAGAGCCAGAACATGGCTCTGAACAGCTTCGTCACCAAGGACGGCCTCGAGATGGGCCGGGCGCAGGTGGTGCAGGCGCAGGCCGCCGGTGTCGAGCCGGACGTGCGGATGAACCCCATCCTCCTGAAGCCCAGCAGTGACGTGGGCAGTCAGGTCATCGTCAACGGCGAGGTGCGGGGCCAGATGAAAGCGTCGGAGTATTTCCGCACGAAACGGCAGCTGGTGCCGGACATCCTGAAGGCATATGACAGCCTCGCCGAGGAGGCTGACGTCATTGTCATCGAGGGCGCGGGCAGCCCGGCGGAGATCAACCTCAAGAGCGAGGACATCGTGAACATGGGCCTCGCCGAGATGGTGGACGCGCCGGTGCTTCTGGTGGGCGACATCGACCGGGGCGGCGTGTTCGCCCAGCTATACGGCACGGTGGAGCTGCTGGAAGAAAAAGAACGCCGGCGCATCAAGGGACTCGTCATCAATAAATTCCGTGGAGACGTAGAAATTCTGCGCCCCGGTCTCGCCATGCTGGAAGAAAAGACCCATCTGCCCGTGGTGGGCGTCGTGCCGTACCTGAAGGTGGACATTGAGGACGAGGACTCCCTGAGCCAGCGCCTCGAGATGCGGGACGGCAAAAAGCCGCTGGACGCGGCGATCATCCGTCTGCCGCATCTGTCCAATTTTACGGACTTCATGCCGCTGGAACAGCACCCGCTGCTGGGTGTGCGGTATGTTTCGAACGCTCATGAGCTGGGCGCACCCGACCTCATCCTGCTGCCGGGGACGAAAAACACGGTGGACGACCTGCTCTGGCTGCGGCAGTGCGGGCTGGAAACGGCTCTGCTCAAGCTGGCCGCGAAAGGCACGCCGGTGCTGGGCGTCTGCGGCGGCTACCAGATGCTGGGCCAGACCCTCGACGACCCCACCGGCAGCGAGAGCGGCCGGCCGCAGACTCTGCGGGGGCTGGGTCTGCTGCCCACCCGGACCGTGTTCAGCGAGCAGAAGCGCCGCGCACAGGTCAAAGCGACCGTCGCCGCCGCCCCCTTTGCGGGTGCAGAGCTGGAAGGCTACGAGATCCACACCGGCGTGACCGAGGCTGAGGGCGAACCCTTCGCTCACTACCCCGACGGAGGCCGGGAAGGCTGTATGCAGGGCAATGTATTCGGCACCTACCTCCACGGTCTGTTCGACACCGGTACGCTCACCGAGGCGCTGGCGGGCTGGCTCTGCCGCCGGAAGGGCATCGACCCCTCCGACGCGGCCCTCATCCCGATGGAAGAGTACCGCCGCCAGCAGTTCGACATCCTGGCCGACGGCGTGCGAGGGGCGCTGGATATGGACGCGGTGTATGCCGCGATGGGAATGGAGAAGCACTGAATGGAACAGGGACTTTTGCATCTGTACTGGGGCGACGGAAAGGGAAAGACCACCGCCGCTATGGGTCTTGCGCTCCGTGCGCTGGGGTCCGGGAAGCGGGTGGTCATCGTCCAGTTTTTGAAGGGCGGGAACAGCGGCGAGATCCCGCTTCTGGCCCAGCTTGGCGCGGAGATCTACCGGGGCAAGGCCGGACAGAAATTCGTCTTTCAGATGACGCCGGAGGAAAAGGCCGCGACCCGGGAACTGCAAAACCAGAACCTCGCCGCCGCCATGGCACAGCCTGCCGACCTGCTGATACTGGACGAAGCCGGGAGCGCAGAAGAGCTGGATATGGTGGACGTCGATCTATTAAAAAAGGCCGTTCTGGAGCGGCCTGCCGGATGTGAGTGCGTCCTGACAGTCCACACGCCGCCCCAGTGGATGATGGACGCCGCCGACTACTCCACCGAGATGAAATGTCACCGCCACCCCTACCAGAAGGGGATAAAAGCACGAAAGGGGATAGAATATTGACGCCGCAGCATCATTTACCTGCCGACATTGAGCGGACGAGCTTCCACATCATCACCGAAGAGCTGGAAATGATGGGCTTGACCCCGCCGCCCGAGCACGAAGCCGTGGTCAAGCGGGTCATCCACACCACCGCCGACTTCGACTATGCGCGGAATCTCCACTTCACCCCCCGCGCGGTGGAGCAGGCCGTCAAGGCCCTCCACGCCGGGGCCGTCATCGTGACCGATACGAATATGGCGCTGGCCGGCATCACCAAGCCCGGTCTGGCGAAGCTGGGCGGCACGGCCTGCTGTTATATGGCTGACCCCGAGGTGGCCGCCGCCGCCAAAGAGGCTGGCACCACCCGGGCCGTCGCAGCGATGAAAAAGGCAGCGCAGGAGCATCCCGGGGCCATCCTCGCCGTCGGCAACGCGCCCACGGCTCTGCTGACGATCGCAGAACAAATCGAAAGCGGCCTGCGGCCTGCACTGGTCATCGGTGTGCCGGTGGGCTTTGTGAACGTGGTGGAGAGCAAGGAGCGGCTCTTCGCCGTCTGCGAAAAGCATGATGTACCCGCCATCGTGGCGATGGGCCGCAAGGGCGGCAGCAATGTCGCTGCGGCCATCTGCAACGCCCTCATCTACTCCGCCGCCGAAATGCTCGACCCCTCGGCCCGGGGGTGGAAGTGAGCGATAAGTTTTGGAGAAACACAATGAACCCTACAAGAAAGACCGATGAAAGCTTTTACCGGCTGTTTTCCGTGTCTCACACCGTTTCAGAGCATCTGACCAAGCGGGAGGACAGCGAGCTGCGCGATAAATACGACCACAACGCGTTCTGTTATTCCGGCCAGCCCACGGAGGACGAGCTCCGGGCCGCGCTGGCTTATCAGAAAGCGCGGGGAGACACCTTCCTCAAGCTGGAAGGGTACGAGCCGCTGGCCGATGCATTCGGCATGGAGTGCGAAGAGACCCTGACGATGGTTCTGCCCCCGGAAACAGACATCCGCAGCTGGAAAACGAACCCGAACATCTCGATCAAGGCCCCGGACGCAGACCAGCTGGAACAGCACGAACTGAAATACTACGGCCCGTTGTATGGAGATGATTTTACCGTGCGGAACAACCGGAGCCTCCGAGAAAAGCTGACCTACCTCGGCGCGTATCTGGGCGGGAAGCTGGTGGGTGATTGCTATATTTTCGCATCCGATGGGTATGTCTGCATGGACGGCCTGCTGGTGGACGAGGATTTCCGGCACCAGTACATTGCCATGACCCTGATGAAGCATATTGCCGAAAAGGCGCAGGAGCGCGGAGAGATCCTGTATCTTCACGCTGACTCCGAGGATACACCGAAGGAACTGTATGCGAAGATGGGATTTCAGGCCGTTGACAAGCTTTATGAATATCTCTGCACCGATTTCTCGAAACTGAAAATATGAACGAATGCGCGCCGGATACGGCGATGGGCCTCCCAATGCGGGAGGCCTTTCTGTTACACCGTCGCCAGCACGGCGAGGATGCTCTGCCAGCGTTTGTTTTCGACCACAGGCGCACGGCGGACGGGCCGGGACTGTACAGGCTGAGGCCGCTGAGCCGTCTGGGGCAGGGGAGCGAAAAGCGCGGCCTGCCATGCGGCGGCAAGCTGCATGGCCTCCGGGCAGCTCTGCAGGGTGCGGCGCTCGGCCCCGGCGAGATAGTCGCCCAGCCAGCAGAGGATGGCCGCGATGTTCAGCTGTTCGGCGGCGCGGGTGCTCCAATAGCTCCAATGGGCGGGACGGCCCACGAACCGCTCCACCGTGATGAGCGCACCCTCCCGGGCGGCAGAGGGGGCGACCGTTCCACAACCACCGGCAGTATGGGCCAGAACGTCCAGAATGCGCGCCATCCGGCCGCTGTCGAGGGCGTCGTCCCGGACAAAAGCAGAGAAATCCGTTTGGGCCAGCAGACCGTCGGCGGTGGCGGGGAAGCGCCCCGTCAGCTCGCCCGAGGCGTTGTGGCAGCTCTGCCACCCTTTGCGGACGAGCTGGAAGTTCAGCTTCTGACGTCCCATCGTGGAATAGAACACCCGGGCCTTGCCGCTGACCGGCTCCTGCCGCAGCTCGAGATAAGCGTCTGCGCCTCCGAGGTCTTGGACCTTGACGCTGAGCACAAGGCGGTACTCAGGCTTCTGGCTGGACATGGCAAGATGCATCTCTTCAAAATAACGTGCGGCATCCATAGCGGTTCTCCTTCCTGTGGGCGCGGGGTGGTGTGTAGGTGTGCGACCCTTCGTTGGTTGTAGTATATCATAAATTGCGCCAGAATACAACTATAAGTTTGTAAATAAACCAAAAAACTTTTTGATTCTTCTACGATGCAAAACAAGATGGTTGTGAACGACAACAAAAATACGGGGCCGCTGGCAGCAGATACAACTGCACAGCGGTCCCGTACATTATTATGATTCAGTCGCCCAGCTCCCGTATCTCTGTCTCTTATACACATCTCCGAGCCCACGAGACTAGCGCTCATCTCGTATGCC
>ENA-OZSL01000553-OZSL01000553.1-human-gut-metagenome-genome-assembly--contig:-NODE-553-length-11534-cov-5.326509_pt1 | contig 11534 bp, 7 predicted proteins | sample MGYA00244124_ERZ653970 | MGnify/ENA primary metagenome ERZ653970 (study PRJEB26926, sample SAMN06164513) | human gut metagenome | biome: ENVO:00009003; feature: ENVO:2100002; material: ENVO:00002003... | reverse complement strand
TCTCGTGGGCTCGGAGATGTGTATAAGAGACAGAATCTACCCTCACCACCCCTCACCTGGACCCATATCTTATAATAAAAAGATAACGGGGAATCTTAAAAACTCAATCATCTTTTTCAGATTTGCCACAACGTTTCCAGAATACTCCATTATTTTATTCAAAACGGTACCGGCATGAACAAGATTCCCCTCTGTATCCTCTGCGTCCTCCTCTGTGGTGAATAAATGAACTTTATAAAGCGACTATTGTTTTCTTCAAACCTAAACTTTTAACGAATAAGCATTATGAAGATACAGACGGGACGAGGAACAATTCCTCTTATCACTTTAATTGCCATTTGGTCTATTTCGGCATTGACTTCATTGCCGGGACTCGCTGTTTCACCTATATTGGGTGACCTTACAAAGATATTTCCGAAAGCTACGGATCTGGACATACAGATGTTGACATCACTGCCATCATTGCTCATTATACCTTTTATATTGCTGGGTGGTAAACTGACGGAGAAAGTCGATTATGTCCGTGTATTGAAAGTCGGACTCTGGCTTTTTGCCGCAAGCGGTGTTCTGTATCTGATATCCAATCGAATGTGGCAGTTGATTGTGGTTAGTGCTCTGCTCGGCATCGGGTCCGGACTTATTATCCCTTTGTCTACCGGACTGGTTTCCAGATATTTTGTGGGAACTTATCGGGTGAAACAGTTCGGGTTGAGTTCGGCCATAACTAATTTTACGTTAGTGATAGCAACTGCCGTGACGGGTTATCTGGCAGAAGTCAGTTGGCACCTGCCTTTTCTTGTTTATCTTCTTCCGTTGGTTTCCATTCTGCTGGTGGGACATTTGAAAGAAGACCGGTCCGGAGAAGTTGCTTTTACGGCATCTTCTTCGTTTGCTACTGCTACTACTACTACTACGACGACGACGACGGCGGCGGCAAATGTAGCAACTGCGAATGCGGCGACGGTGACTGTGCCGGAGACGAATTCAGCGGACGACAGCAAAGCTGCCCGACAGTCTGCCATAGACATTGGAGGCAGTAAATATGGTATTCACATCAAGCATCTGATAGAACTGATGCTTTTCTATGGAGTGATTACATATATCGTAATAGTAGTGATTTTCAATCTGCCTTTCTTAATGGAAAAGCATCATTTCTCCAGCGGTAATTCCGGACTGATGATTTCGCTTTTCTTCCTAGCTATCACGGCTCCGGGCTTCTGTCTGGATAAAATTGTAGGCTTGCTTAAAGAACGTACGAAGGCATATAGCCTGTTGTCGATGGCATTGGGACTATTATTAATCTGGATAGCTCCGATAGAGTGGTTGATAATTCCCGGGTGTATTCTGGTCGGTTTAGGGTATGGCATTATCCAGCCTATGCTTTATGACAAGACCACGCAGACCGCATTACCGCAAAAGACCACATTAGCTTTGGCATTTGTGATGATGATGAACTACCTGGCTATTTTGCTCTATCCCTTTATTGTCGATTTTTTCCAGTGGGTATTCCATACCCAATCGCAAGAGTTTCCGTTTATCTTTAATCTGCTGATTACTGTTGTCACTCTTTTCTGGGCATACCGGCGCCGTCATACCTTTTTGTTTAACGACCAATTGAAATAAAAAATGAAGAATAAGAAACTGGAAGCCAATCTTAGCATGGCCGTCTCGAAAGTTTTTAGCGGGTTAAATATGAATGCCCTGAAGTATCTTCTGCCTTTGTGGATGAGTCCGCTGACAGGAGCAACCCTTCGCTGCACGTTTGCGGCAGCAGCCTTTTGGGTAATCGGGTGGTTTATGCCTCCGGAGAAATCATCCGCCAAAGATAAATGGCTCCTTTTCCTGTTGGGGGCCTTGGGACTTTATGGCTTTATGTTTCTTTACCTGGCGGGATTGAGTAAAACGACTCCTGTTTCCAGTTCTATTTTTACCAGTCTTCAGCCTATTTGGGTTTTTCTCATGATGATATTCTTTTATAAGGAGAAGGCGACCACAAAAAAAATAATAGGAATTTCTATCGGTCTGATAGGAGCATTGGTTTGTATTTTAACCCAGCAAAGTGATGATTTGGCGTCCGATGCTTTCACGGGAAATATGCTTTGTCTTCTTAGCTCTGTGGTATATGCTGTCTATCTGATTCTTAGTCAGCGTATCTTGACTGCTATCGGAGCAATAACCATGTTGCGCTATACTTTTTCCGGTGCTGCTGTATCTGCTATAATAGTAACGTTCATTACGGGATTTGATGCCCCGGTATTCTCCATGCCGTTCCATTGGACACCTTTCCTTATCCTGATGTTCGTATTGATTTTCCCGACCACTATCAGTTATATGTTGTTGCCTGTCGGTTTGAAATATCTGAAGACAACGGTGGTTGCCATTTATGGTTATCTGATTCTGATTGTGGCAACTATTGCCTCCCTTGCTTTGGGACAAGACCGTTTTAGCTGGACGCAGACGTTTGCCATTATTTTTATCTGTATCGGAGTTTATTTGGTAGAAGTTGCCGAAAGCAAGGAACGATAAAAGTTTCTCCGTGTGGAACAGGTTGTTCCTCGGTGAGGAACACTTCGTTTCACACCGAGGAACACTTTGTTTCAAGGCATGGAACAAAAAAAGAGCGTCCTTCACAGAACGCTCTTGCTTATTTCATCATCATGTTTTATAGAGAGGAGTTGATTGCTTGTGCTATGGACTTGAATTCTTCATCCGACAATTTCAGTTTCGGATTCGAGAACAACATATCCGATTCCTTTTGAATAGGAATTAAATGAATATGTGCATGAGGAACTTCCAGTCCGATAACCGCTTCGCCCACCTTTTTACAGGGGAAAGCTTTTTCAATGGCACGGGCCACTTTCTTTGCAAATACATGCATAGCAGCCAGGTCCTCATCGCTCAAATCGAAAATATAGTCTACTTCCTGTTTGGGCACCACCAATGTGTGTCCCTTTACCAACGGATTGATATCGAGAAACGCAAAAAACTTTTCGTTTTCCGCCACCTTGTAGCAGGGGATTTCGCCTGCGATGATTCTACTGAATATTGTTGCCATAACTTTTATTGATAAATGAAGGCAAGCCCCACAAGGAGACCTGCCTTTACGTTAAATTGATATGTTTACTACTTCCAATGCAATTTTGCCTTGTGGAACAGTGATTTCGGCTACATCACCCACCTTCTTGCCAAGCAGACCTTGTGCAATCGGGGTGTTAACGGAAATTTTTCCTTCCTTCAGGTTAGCTTCACTTTCGGAAACGATGGTATAAGTCATCTTCATACCGTTCTTTACATTCTTCAGTTCCACTTTATTTAAAATCTGTACAGAATCTGTTTTCAGCTTAGATTCATCAATGATTTTTGCGTCTGCAATGGTAGCTTTCAATTTGTTGATGCGCATTTCAAGCATACCCTGCGCCTCTTTGGCGGCATCGTATTCTGCATTTTCCGACAAGTCTCCTTTATCTCTGGCTTCGGCTATTGCCGCAGAGATCTTCGGGCGTTCCACTGTTTCCAGTTCCTTCAGTTCCGCCATCAGTTTCTTGTAACCTTCTTCTGACATATAAGCCATGATGTTTTCCTCCTTTAATTGTTTTAAATGGTCATATAAACAAAAAAGAATTCCAACATGAGCCATGTTGGAACCCTCTTATCATTATTTCTTTGCAAAGATAGACTTTTAAGTGATACGTGTCAAGTGAAAAAAGATGCTATGTAACATATTTAAATGAAATATGCTAAATTATAACAACTTAGAGCAATGACTTGACAGCTGCTTCCAAATTCTTGATATCTTCGCCGCGAAGCTTTAATTCGTTGTTACGGTTAATCAAAAAGATAGATGGAACTTGACGAACATTATATACAGCTACGTTGGTAGAATATACTCCGTTTCCATCGCGTACACAAACCCAGGGAAGGTTGTCTGCCGCAGTTTTCCAGTAGTGTTCGTCCGCATCGAGAGATACCTGGTATATTTCCAATCCTTGTTTTGCGTATTCATTATATAGTTCGCGAAGCATCAGGTTGTGAGGAGAACCGGCAGGCGACTGGAATACAGAGAAATCGAGCAATACGACTTTTCCTTTCAGGTCGGTCAGTTTGCGCACATTTCCTTTCACGTCACGCAGGGCGATGTCGATAATTCCGGTTTCCACTATTTTCTCTTGAGGAATCTCCAATGCTTTCGCCTGTGGCTGGCGTGTGTTCTTCATCCCCTTAATTACAATATTATAAAGGTTCTTGGAACGTACGGCATGAGGGAACGCATTGTTGAGGCTCGTAGCAACAGCAGCGAAGCATTTCACATCATCTTTATTGTTCAACGGATCGAATATCAGGTAATTATTGAGTTTTTGGAACAGGGCAAAGTAAGCGGCTGCCGTGTTGGGAGCAGCGAAAATATAGTTCACTTTGACATCTTCCTTGTAATTGTTGAGCAACGTTGCCAGACTGTCTTCAAATACATCATGCCCCATTCTGTTACTGCGTAAAGCTGCCAGCAAGTCGTCCACCTCTTTTTGCAGGCGGATCTGCTTCAGCGTCAGCTCTTTTATCTTGTTGCTGTTTTCCGAACCTTCCACCGTGTAAGTCGTGGAGAAATCCACATACGGTACTTTGATCTGAATCGTTTCGATAGAATCTACAGAAAAATTGATGATTTTGTCGTCAATCCGCAAGCGATAAAATTCGGGTGATTCGGGACGAGGCTGCTTGAAACTGAATGTACCTTCCCCCTTCAGCTTCACTGAATCGAGCGGAACAATACCTTCCAGACCGGAAGCTTCGAGATAAAGCATTTTACCATCGGCTCCTGATATATCCCCGTTCACCTGGAATTTAGGGCCGGAACTACAAGCAGTAATAGTAAGTGCGGCGAGCGCTGCAAAAGTAACCTTTTTCATATAGTGTGTGTTATTAACGAGATGCAAATATACTTCTTTTCGAGATTAGTCAAAGCATTTTGCCGGGTTCTTCATCCTAATTTTGAAAAAAAATCAGTTCACCACTAACTTTTTACCTCATTTCCACCTGATTACCACGATAAATGTATATCTTTGCAGGAATTTTGAAAGAAAAAGTATAGATAAAACAATTTTTATGATTAACCCAATTGTTAAGACAATCGAGTTACCTGATGGAAGAACCATCACACTCGAGACGGGAAAGTTGGCAAAACAGGCAGACGGTTCTGTAATGCTTCGCATGGGCAACACCATGTTGTTAGCTACTGTTTGTGCCGCTAAAGATGCAGTTCCCGGAACAGATTTTATGCCTTTACAGGTAGAGTACAAAGAAAAATTTGCGGCATTCGGCCGTTTCCCTGGTGGTTTCACCAAGCGAGAAGGTAGAGCTTCTGATTATGAGATTCTGACTTGCCGTCTTGTAGACCGTGCTCTCCGTCCTTTATTCCCCGATAATTATCACGCAGAGGTATATGTGAACATCATCCTCTTTTCTGCTGATGGTGTGGATATGCCGGATGCATTGGCAGGACTTGCCGCTTCTGCAGCACTTGCCGTTTCAGATATTCCTTTCAACGGACCGATCTCTGAAGTGCGTGTAGCACGTATCGACGGTCAGTTCGTTATCAATCCTACTTTTGAACAACTGGAAAAAGCTGACATGGACTTGATGGTAGCCGCTACTTATGAGAACATCATGATGGTAGAAGGTGAAATGCATGAAGTATCTGAAGCTGAATTGCTGGAAGCAATGAAAGTGGCTCACGAAGCTATCAAGATTCATTGCAAAGCGCAGATGGAGTTGACTGAAGAGGTTGGAAAAACTGTAAAACGTGAATACAACCACGAAGTAAACGACGAAGACTTGCGCAAGGCTGTTCGCGAAGCATGTTACGACAAGGCTTACGCAGTTGCTGCTTCCGGAAACAATAACAAACACGAACGTTTTGCTGCTTTCGAAGCGATCCGCGAAGAATTCAAAGCTCAATTCTCTGAAGAAGAATTGGACGAAAAGGCTGCATTGATCGATCGTTACTACCACGATGTAGAAAAAGAGGCCATGCGCCGTTCTATCCTTGACGAAGGTAAGCGTCTGGATGGTCGTAAGACTACCGAAATCCGCCCGATCTGGTGTGAAGTAGGTCCTCTGCCTGGCCCTCACGGATCTGCTATCTTTACTCGTGGTGAAACACAGTCATTGACTTCTGTTACTCTGGGTACAAAACTGGATGAGAAGATTATCGACGATGTTTTGGAACACGGAAAAGAACGTTTCTTGTTACACTATAACTTCCCTCCTTTCTCTACAGGCGAAGCAAAAGCACAACGTGGTGTAGGCCGTCGTGAAATCGGTCACGGTCACTTGGCTTGGCGTGCTTTGAAAGGACAGATTCCTGCTGACTATCCGTATGTAGTACGTGTGGTTTCAGATATCCTCGAATCTAACGGTTCTTCTTCTATGGCTACCGTATGTGCCGGAACACTGGCATTGATGGATGCAGGTGTGAAGATCAAACAACCGGTATCAGGTATCGCTATGGGATTGATCAAGAATCCGGGCGAAGACAAATATGCTGTGTTGTCCGACATCCTTGGTGATGAAGACCACCTGGGCGACATGGACTTCAAAGTAACAGGAACCAAGAATGGTATCACAGCTACTCAGATGGATATCAAGGTAGACGGTCTGTCATTCGAAATCCTGGAACGCGCTTTGAACCAGGCTAAAGAAGGACGTATGCACATCCTTGGCAAGATTCTGGAAACTATCCAAGAACCACGTGAAGAACTGAAACCTCATGCTCCGCGCATCGAAACGATGACTATACCTAAAGAGTTTATCGGTGCAGTAATCGGCCCTGGCGGTAAGATCATCCAAGGTATGCAGGAAGAAACCGGTGCTACAATCACTATCGAAGAAGTAGACAACATCGGAAGAATAGAAATCTCCGGAACTAACAAGAAGAGCATTGATGACGCTATGCGTCTTATCAAGGGCATCGTTGCCGTACCGGAAGTTGGTGAAGTATACAAAGGTAAAGTACGTTCTGTAATGCCTTATGGTGCTTTTGTTGAGTTCCTGCCGGGTAAAGACGGTTTGTTGCACATCTCTGAAATCGACTGGAAACGTCTGGAAACAGTAGAAGAAGCCGGTATCAAGGAAGGTGATGAAATTGACGTAAAACTTCTCGACATCGACCCGAAGACCGGAAAATTTAAGCTGTCACGCAAAGTATTGCTTCCGAGACCGGAAAGACAAGAAAGACCGGAAAAGAAATAAGAAATTTCTTATTCTTTAAGTATATAAAGCCTGGTGGAACCCCATCAGGCTTTCTTTTTGTCAATACTGCCAGAAATGGCTCTGAAAAAACAAGGCATAATGCTTGCATATTCCAAAAAGATTATGTTTTTTTGCTATGTAAAGCCTTATATTCCATAAAGAACCTCAATTAATGTCCGGTTTAAGGAGCCTACATACTATGAATCTTTTCTCACGCTTTTTCCAGGAAAACCAAGAAAAGTTTTTGGTTTTTGCTTATTCTTATCTCAGGGATAAAGCAGAAGCGGAAGACGTTGTGATGGAATCCATGATTGCCTTATGGGAAAACCGAGACCGCTGGGAAGAAAACAGTAACCTGCATGCCCTGCTGCTGACCATCATAAAGAACAAAGCCCTGCACGTACTCGAGCACAAGCAGGTGCGTCTGCGAGCGGAAGAAACCATCAGCAGCCACAACCTGCGCGAACTGGACTTACGCATCTCCACCTTGAAAGCCTGCGAACCGGACCAGATATTCAACACGGAAATACAGCATATCGTAAATAAGACCTTACAGGAAATGCCCGAGCAAAGCCGGAAGATATTCATGTTGAGCCGATACCAGAACCTGGCAAACAAGCAGATTGCCGATAGTCTGGACATATCACTTAAAACCGTAGAGGCACACATCACCAAAGTGCTGCGGATTCTCCGGCTGAGACTGAAAGATTATCTTGTTACCATACTCATAATATTAATATCCTAAAAAATGCTTCTACGGAATAGGGTTACCGCCCACTTTCCGGTTATATATACAAAAGGTAAAAAGAGCACGTTTTAGAAAAGAAATAAATTATTGACAATGAACCAAGAGCTATTATATAAATATTTCAAAGGTATTACTTCCGTTGAAGAAGAAAAGATGATACTCGACTGGATAGACGCCTCGGATGAAAACCGGGACATCTTCCTGAAAGAGCGCATGATATACGACATTTCCTTGTTCTCGGACAAGCAGGGAAACAATGAAAAGAAAACGGTGCACATCATGCCGATGCTCCGCTGGGCGGCCCGTATAGCCGCCGTCACCATTGTCGCCATTGCCGGTTATTTCATCACCTCCGACTTTTTATATAACAAGGAGGTGCAGTTGCAAACAGTCACTGTGCCTGCCGGACAACGGGCCCAAATTATCCTTGCCGATGGAACACGCGTATGGCTGAACTCCAAGTCCACCATGAAATATGCCGCCAACTTCGGACGCAACGAACGAAATGTGGAATTGGACGGAGAGGCCTACTTTGAAGTAGCCAAAAACAAGAATATCCCATTCTATGTACATACAGAAACGAACAAGGTAAAAGTTGTAGGAACGAGTTTCAACGTCTGTGCCTACAGTGGGAGCCATGAGTTCGGAACCACATTGGTGGAAGGTATCGTCGATATCTATCCGGCCAACAGCAGCCAGATAATCACCAGGTTGCAGAAAGACGAGGTATTTCTCAATGAAAACGGAAAATGTAGAAAGGCCGTCCTTCCTTCCTATGAATATCTACGCTGGAAAGAGGGACTATACTGTTTTGACGACGCTCCATTCAGCGGTATCCTCGGTAGACTGGAGAAATACTATAATGTAAAGATAACCGTTGCCAGTCCTCAACTGCTGAACTACGGCAGCTTTACCGGCAAGTTCAGAGAGCAGGACGGCATCGAACATATACTGCGGACCATCTCGAAAGACCATCCTTTCAAGTTCCGCATCAACGAAGAAAAGGATTCAATTGTTATATATGAGTAAGAAAAAAAGATCGGAAAGTACCCCCATACTTTCCGATCCGAAACAGTCAAAAATCGACCTTAATCAATTTATTAACTTAACACAGTGACAAAGATATGAGAAAAATTTTGTTGATGAGGCTTTTTTATCTAAAAAAATTAGATTTTAAGCAATTATTGCAAACCTATGAAAATCACATTATTCCTTCTCCTGCTTGTTATATTTCAGGTGTACAGCGGGAACTGCTACTCTCAGAATGCCAGGGTCAGCATTCAAAATGCCCGGCTGAGGGTAGGGCAAGTTCTCGAGCAAATTGAATCGCAAACAGAATACTTATTTGTATATAACAAACAGAACGTCGATGTACGCCGTACCGTCGACATCAATGCAAGCAACCAAACTGTTTCCGAAGTACTTGACCAAATGTTCAAAGGGACAGACATCAAGTATGTGATGGAAGGCAAAAACATCGTTTTAACCAAAAACAGCAGGAGTGCTGAGGATAAGACAGACACTCTGCAGGAAATGGCTACTGTAAGAGGAAAGGTGACGGACTCCAAAGGCGAACCGATTATCGGTGCCAACATTCTTGAAAAAGGGACCGCCAATGGTGTTATCACCAATACCGAAGGAGAATTTAGTATGAATATCCCTCCTTATGCCACTATTGTCGTATCCTACATCAGTTATGAGCCGCAAACCATTGCCCTGAACGGTAGAAATAATCTCCACATCCGGATGGAAGAAAAGAACCTCGCCCTGGAGCAAGTAGTGGTAACCGCCATGGGTATCCAGAAGAAAATGTCCTCATTGACCTATTCTACCCAACAGATAAGCAGCAATGAGCTGACCCGTGCCAAAGAGCCGAACATGATTAATACACTGGCAGGAAAGACGGCCGGAGTACAAATCAATAAAACCGCCAATTTAGGAGGTTCTGCCAAAGTCGTCATTCGCGGTGCACGCTCTGCATTTGCCAGCGGCAACAACCAGCCCTTGTACGTAATTGACGGTGTTCCTATGCTGAACAGCTCAACAGAATCCACCTCCACCGTAATCGGCGGTAACTACGATGGATTGAACCGTGATGCCGGTGACGGGATTTCCAACCTGAATCCGGACGACATAGAAAGCATCAACATCCTGAAAGGTTCTTCTGCCGCCGCGCTTTATGGTTCGCAGGCAGCTAATGGCGTCATTCTGATCACCACTAAAAAGGGAAAGGCCGGACTGCAGCGCGTTACATTCTCCTCCAACCTGACCGTAAGTCACGCCATCAGTACCCCCGAATTCCAAAATACATACGGCCGGAACGAAGATGGCGGTACGGCAAGCTGGGGTACAAAAGGCAATGTAACGGACTATGACAACATAGGCGAATTCTTCAGCAATGGCATCACCACTTTCAATTCGCTGGCCATCACTACCGGAAATGAAAAGGTACAAACTTATTTCTCATACGCCAACACCACGGCTAAAGGAATTGTGGACAATAACAAACTACAGAAGAATAACCTGAACCTACACGAAACGGCCAGCCTCTTCAACAACAAGCTGAAACTGGACGGCATTGCAACACTAATGACCCAAACCGTCAAGAACTCCCCTGCTACCGGCGGCTATTATCTGAATCCGCTGGTCAGCTTGTACAGTTTCCCACGTGGCGTAGACATGAGCACTTACAGAGAAAACTTTGAAACGTGGAATGCCGACCGCAATATGATGACACAAAACTGGATTGAAAAGAATGGAGATGGTACCGTCAGTGAATGGGGACAGAATCCCTACTGGCTGAAAAAACGCGTGCTCAGTGGCTACAAGCGTTATCGCGCTGTGGCATCGGCCAGAGCCAATCTGCACATTACGGACTACTTCAACCTGCAGGTACGGGGTAATGTGGATTATATCAGTGATAAATTCGACAATAAGATGTATGCCACTACAGCTCCCAACATCGCCGGCAAATACGAGGACAAGGAAAACGGACGTTACATCTGGTCGGACAGCCAGGAAATCCAAGTCTACGGTGACGCAATGGTCTTGTTCAACAAGGAATTTGATGACTTTTCCCTCAATACGGCACTGGGAGCCAGCATCAACATGAGTAAAGTCAATTCACTGACAATAGACTCAAGGCTTGCTTCCCTCTACAAACCGAATGTATTTACCGTCCCCAATGTAGTGATGGACTCCAAAGCAGCCGTAAATCAGAGCATCGACAGCAAACGCACGCTCCAATCAGTATTTGCCACCATGCAGTGGGGCTGGAAAGGACTACTATACTTGGACATTACCGCACGTAACGACTGGTCATCCACATTAGCCCACACAGACAGCAAGAATACCGGATTCTTCTATCCCTCCATAGGAGCTACCTGGATTCTTAACAAAACCTGCTCCCTGCCCAAATGGATAAGTTTTGCAAAAGTGCGCGCTTCATGGGCGGAAGTCGGTAATGACCTCCCGATAGGAATCACCAATCCGGTAGACATCATCATGGTAGGCGGCAGTATCAATGTAAATACCGTAGAAC
>ENA-OZSL01000549-OZSL01000549.1-human-gut-metagenome-genome-assembly--contig:-NODE-549-length-11638-cov-11.552189_pt1 | contig 11638 bp, 10 predicted proteins | sample MGYA00244124_ERZ653970 | MGnify/ENA primary metagenome ERZ653970 (study PRJEB26926, sample SAMN06164513) | human gut metagenome | biome: ENVO:00009003; feature: ENVO:2100002; material: ENVO:00002003... | reverse complement strand
TATTGTCACCGGGCGGCAGAAAAGCTCTGCCGCCTTTGTGGTGGCTTATGGAGGTGTGAAATGGCAAATAAAAACAAATTGCGGCATAAGAACAGTAAATCTGTCTTAAAAACTGCAATTATTCTTTTCGGCATAATCGGTATAATCACATTTTTGATTATAACCTATTTTATTTACTGCCTACAGTGCTACGCTTATGATAACAGCATACCGTCAGAGCAGCTAAGCTTGTCGGTGCTGATAAAATCAATGCCTTACTGGACTAATCCAACATTTTCTGCACCTTTTGACTTAGGGGCAGTATTACAAATTCACGGCTCTCTGTGGTATGTTTATATCGTTCTTTTGTCCCTGTTGTTGCTTTCTTTATTAGGAAAGAATTATGACGATTGCAAAGGCGTGGAAGCCGGAAGTGCCGATTGGGCAACAAAACGTGATGAAAAGGAAAACAGCGATGAAACCGGTATTCCAATCGGAAACAAGTTCTATGTTACCGTTAACAATCCGCATGGACGTTACTATGAACCGCATAATCTGAACGAAATACTAATCGGCGGTCCCGGTGCAGGAAAAACATTCAGAAAAATCAAACCTGATATTATTCAGATGTATGGAAGCTATGTTGTGACCGATCCCAAAGGTGAGCTTTACAGAGATACTGCAAAGCTACTTATGGATAATGGGTACAAGGTGCGTGTGTTTAATCTGATAAACATCAAAAAGACCAACGCATACAATCCGTTTGTTTATATCAATGATGAGCAGGATATTGTTGTTTTGGCAAACACCTTTATTAACGCCTCTGCCGGCGACGATGATAAAGAAGATTTCTGGTCGGGTTCGGCAAAATCATTACTTACTGCAATTATGATTTACCTTTGGAAAGCTGAAGGCGAGGTGAAATGCTTTGGTCGTGTAGTCAGACTGCTTAACAGTATCACATATAAAAATGGAAGAATAGACGAATTGTGCGAATTGGCTCGTTGCCTTAATAAACACTCAATCGAGCATCCTTGTGATGCTGCTACAATTAACTGGAACGGTATCAAAGGTACTCCTGAGGAAACTATGGGAGGTATCGCAAAGACGCTCTCAACACGTCTTGATTTGTGGGCAGTAGAAGATGTCAACGACCTGACTGTAATTGATGAAATGGACTTTGATAACATCGGCGTTGAAAAGACGGCTATATTTCTGATAGTTCCTCCTGCTGATACAACGTACAAGGCTATTTGCAATATGTTCTATTCACAGCTTTTCTCTCGACTGATGTACTGTGCTAATTTCAAGCATAACGGCAGATTGCCATTGCTCGTGTCAGTCGAACTTGACGAGTTTGCAAATATAGGACGGATACCGAATTTCGATAAAATCACTGCCGTTATACGTTCAAACAACATCAGGGTTTGCGTTGTCTTGCAGTCGCTTCCTCAACTAAAGGCTTTGTATAAGGAGAATTGGGAAAGTATTATAGGTAACTGCTCACTGTTTACTTATCTCGGCGCACCTGATTTAGAAACCCGAAAGTACATAGTAGAAAAGCTCGACAAGACTACTGTACGAATAGACACAAGGGGACACAGCCAAGGAACAACAAGCGGCAGCAGCAGTTCAGATAACGAAAGCTATCAAGGTCGTGATTTACTGACTACATCTGAACTGCTAAGAGCGTTCAAGGCTTCACCGAAAATCAAAAAGAAATACGGCGGATATATGATTGAGTTTCTCGACGAATATCCGCCGTTTTGGTCATATAAGTTTGACACATTATCACATCCGCTTATCAGTAAAGTCGGTAGCTCTTTTCCGAGCGGAATACCAAACAATACCGATATAAATGAGATGTATTCTGATAATGAGCAAATACAGAAACTCAAGGAGGTGAAAACAAAAATGGCACAGCTTATGGAACAGTCAGTGTCAGAAGAAAAAGCAATGCGTGAGCAGTCCGAGCAGAAACAGGCGGAACAAGAACGTGTCGAACAAGCAGAACTACAGCGACAGTTTGAAGAAGCCGCAAGAGATGCTCAGCTTAGTGAACATCAGAGCGTGCTTGCTGAAATCGACGAAGAAGAATTGATAGCCGATTATGAAATTCCGACTATCGACGAATTTATAGGATAGGAGGCATCTATATGGCACCAATGTTAGAAGATGAGATTATGCACGATGCTGAAAAGATGAACAGTAAAGTTGCCGGCATAGCTCGTACAGGCAAACAGATATATGACTTCATCGAACAGTTGAAACGTGCGAAAAATGCTGCTCCGGAAAATTTAGATAACGGTTTACCGTTTTCTTTTTCCGGTCAGATTACCGACCTCAGCTATTTCAATACGAATGATATTCTGCCAAAAGAGGTTATAGACAGTATCCCTGATGCTGAACTGAAAGAAGCTGTCATATCCAATCTCGAACTGGCGGAAAAGCAAGGTTTGATTGATGTAGATCTGAATAGCGGTAATATAACGTTGACAGATAGCGGCAGAGAGTATATCAATAATCCAAACTTCATTCGTGCGGCTAACATAGACAAAGCACGATCGGCTATTCGTGCAATGGAAATTCAGCACGGATTGGAAAACGATACAATCAGATACGGTATAACTCTTGAGGGTACAGATCGAGATTTGCAATTCTTCCGATTTGCGTCTAACCTTGACCTTGAAGAAATCACGCTGTCGCCCGATAAGAAAGCGGCTCTGCAAGTTATGGAAAATATCTCTAAATGGGAAAAAGACGGGCTTGTGCAGTACAATTCTGACAACACAAGCATATCACTTACAAAGCTCGGTCAGAAAAAGCTATACAGTGATTTGGCAGACGGTGTTGATTTGATTGACGAATCGGTAATAGCACCAAAGAATCTTTCATCCGGAAGTTTATCAAATGCCGGTGCGGGTAGTATGGCAACGCAAGCAACTTCTCAAACTGCAGTTCAGACTACACAGGTTGCTTCGGCAACTGCTACACAAGCTACTACAGCCGGCGCAACTCAGGCAGCTACTACAGCCGCCACTACAGCCACAACAGCGGCTTCGTCGGCTGTACCGGTTGCCGGTGCAGTAGTGGTTACAACAAAAGTCATTTCAGATACGGCTAAAAAAATATCAGATGCGATAATTCGCAGATAAGGAGATTTTATTATGAAAAAGGCATTCAGAAAAATAGCAAAGGCAATTTCAATCACAACCACAATCCTTCTTTCAAGCGTATTCCTTGCGTTTTCAGCATTTGCCGAAGGTGGTGGCATTGGCGATGCACCCTCTTCTGTAAACACTGCTACATACAAGACCCTTGTAACACTCGTTTTTTGGGTTGTACGCATAGTCGTGCTCGGTTTAACTGCAATACCGGGACTGGTTAAGATTGCACAGGGCGTCGGAAATGAGGATGTGCGTGAACGCAACGGCGGCATATCGCTATTGGTAATCGGCGGTGCTCTTTTTGCGGCAACATTTGCGATTGAGGCTTTATTCTAAGAGAGGTAGATATGAAAAAAATCAGCATCTTTCTTATATGCAGTCTGCTGATGATTTTCGGTTTATCATTTTCTGCCTGTGCGAATGCAGTAACAACCGGTGGAGTAACAGCAACAGCTGTTGCTCCAAGAGCGGTTGACAGCTCAGGAAATATAATTGATGTATCAGAAAATATAAACCACGTTGAACATACGGCTTTTGCAAAAGAAAACGCCACAACGACAGAAACCACCACCACTAAGCCTGCATATAATCAAGAAGAAATGAAAAAAGATCTTGAAGACCTTGGTAAAGAAGATATGGCAGCTTCGGCAGTAGGTATCTTTGCTTGGGTAAAAGGTCTTGTTGACTGGACACAAGGTATTATAAACACACTGGGAATATACATTAAAGCCGGAATAGATAGTCCTTGGGGATTCGATCTTAACGGTTTCGTTGATTTATTTGCACCGTTTTTCAAAACTATCGGATATGGCATACTTGTACTGCTGTTCGGAATTAATTTAATTCATTCTGCTATGCAGTTTGAATTAGTTAATTACAAAGGTGTTATAAAAATTCTTGTAGGGCTTTTATTGGCAAAGTTATGGGTAGATTTATCAACAGATATTTGTATAGCCCTTATCGATACCTGTACAGATATTGCGTCAAGTGTATTTACAAGTGCTGATGAAATGATAGTTTTTCCGTCATTTGATACGCTTAAAAGCACTGATACGGGATTATGGATTATCGGCGAACTGCTTAATCAGTTATTGGATATTGTATTGCTTGCTCCAATTATAATCGTCGCCTTAGCAATATTAATTATATGCGGGCTCATAATGATAAAATTAATGCTCCGTACTTTTGAGTTGGCACTATATTGCAGTGTATCACCTGCTTTTTTTGCATGCCTGTTAGGTGATGCGACAAAGGGATATTTTAAGCGTTTTATTGACGGCTTGCTCAGCTCGGCGCTCTCGCTTGTATATATGGGATTAATATATCTTGCAGGATCGTACTGGTGCAAAGTTCTCACAATGAATAATGTAGGTGTAGATTCGCCTATGGACGTCTTGGTTTGGCTGTCTTCGGCCGGACCGAAAGTTTTAGTAGTGCTTGCTATGGGATTTTTAATCTTAAAGCCACCGCTTGCATTACGTCAGCTTACAGGAGGTTCTTAATGATAAAATGCAAAGTAACAAAGAAAATTATGCAGGAACCCGGAACTGTAATGGGGTTTTCGATCAGTCAGGTAGTAATGTTGATTATTGGGTGTATTGCTACTATTGGTACATTGCTTCTATTATGGTTGGTACTTAAAATCAACATTGATATAATTATGTGGGTCGTATTTTTGGAACTCGTTTTATTCATCGGACTTGGCGTAGTCCGTATTCAAGGGTTGACTGTATTGCGATTTATTGCTTCAAATCCCACAAAAAAGCGACCGTTTGACAGTAAAGGAGTATTCAGCAGTGATGTCGATAATTGATAATTTATTTAACGGCTGGGCTAAAAAGAATGTGCCGTTTGGTTATGATAAACGAATTGTTATGCCAAAATCCGCACAGGACACAATACCGTTTTATGAAGTGTACGATAATGGGCTGTTTCTTACCGGAACAAACACATTTACATTGATATTCGCATTTTCAAATATAGATTATTCTTTGCTCCGTGACAAAGAGCAGGAAGAAACCTATCAGCGTTATCAGCGTTTATTGAATGCACTTCCGGTCGAAATCAACTTTCAGGAATTTATTATGAATTCCTCTGTTAATACCGTTAAGCTCAGAAGTATATTGATAAGTAACAACGAAGAAATCTCTCGTGATATACTGGATGATTACAATAAAAATCTTGAAACGTATATCACAAAGTCCGAAGACGCAACAAGTGAGAAAATAACCCTTGTTGCGATGTCGTACACGCCTAACGAAACCGTAGATAATGTAAACATACTGTTTCGTTACTATCGGGAATTGCAAAATTTCTATGCGGCAATGGGCAGTGAAACACATCAGCTTATGCCTGAAGATGTGTTTGCTGTCCTTTATGAATACTATCACCCATTCGACAATACTGAATTTCTTTTGCCGAATGATATATATTCACGTGGCGGATCCATAAAGGACTATATTGCACCATCAATGTTTGCATTCCGCCCAAAAGAAGTAGAAATTGGTAGTTCATACACAAGAATAATGTATATGGCTCGATACGACCGCACGTTAGACGACGAGTTTATAAGGGATATTCTTGATAACAATTGTAAAGTTGCCGTTTCAAAGCATATTAGGCATATAGACAAATCCGAAGCGCAGGATAAGGTTAAAGACAACATATACTCACATCAAGGCAAAATTCAGGCACGCCTTGAAAAGAATCATAAAAAAGGTCTTAATTTTGTGCCATACCATTGGATGGAGCGTGAGCGTGAACTTGAGGACTTGCAAGAGCGACTTTCTGATACAAACTGTGAGCTTTTCAAGATAGGCGTATATATCTCTCTGTCTGCGGCTACAAAAGAAGAGCTTGACGAGCTGACAGAAGCAATACGCTCTAAAGGTAAAAAACATCAGGTAGTTATTGATTGTCTGGTGCGTCAGCAGGAAAAAGCGCTTAATTCCGTCTTGCCGTTTGGAATAAATCATTTTGATACCGCCAACGGAAACAGCGTTAACACTTATGTGTTATCGGATGCCGCAGGTATACTGATACCATTTTCTGCACGGTCATATTTTTCGGACACCGGTCTTTGCTATGGTATGAACAAACATACCAACGCTATCATAGTTCTCGATCGAGCAGAAGAGATGAATGCTAACGGTTTCATCCTCGGCACATCAGGTTCGGGTAAATCCATGTACTGTAAATCTGAAATCATAGATACCATAATACGTTATCCAAAGTCGGAAAAGATAATTATCGATCCTGACGGAGAATACTATCCTATCATCAAGCAGTTTGGCGGAGATACGCTAAAATTATCGGCGGATTCCGAAACGAAGATTAACATATTTGACACTGATATAAATATCAGTGAAAATGGCACTTCTGCTGTCGCAATGAAATCCGAATTGATTATGTCAATCATAGAAACAGCACGAGACCTTCCACTGTCTGCGGCAGATAAGTCAATCATCGACAGTTGCGTCAAAGAAGTCTACGCTGATTATGTGCTTAATAACGGTAATCCGGAATTCTTACCTACGTTTGTTGATTTTTATAATGCTCTTGTAAACAAAAAGCTACCTGAAGCAGATCAGATAGCACTTGACATTGAGCTGTATGTTAACGGTAGTTTTGATACATTTTCGGGCAAGATAAACATTCATACGGACAACAAATTGTTATCAATTGATATATCCGATATGGGCGAGCAGTTACGACCTGTAGGCTTGCAGGTTATTCTTGAGTATATATGGCAACGTGTTCGTGACAACAGAAAAAAGGGCGTTCAGACTTGGGTATGGGTCGATGAATTCTCAATAATGTTCAACGATGGCGACAAAGAAACAGTGCGTTCTGCTGACTTTTTCCAAAAGGTTTTCAAGCGTGTAAGAAAATACGGCGGTATTCCTACCGGTATAACTCAAAACATCGCCGAAGTGCTTGAATCGGGTCAGGCAAGACTTATGCTGTCAAACTCAGAGTTTGTTGTTTTGCTTCAGCAGAAGAAAACCGACCTTGATAAGCTGATAGAACTGTTCAACTTATCTCCGTCACAATCAAGCTACTTGAAGACCGGCGAAAAAGGCACAGGACTGATTGTAAGCGGTAAAAAGATTATACCGTTTGACAGGCGTATATCAAAAGACAGTTCTATCTATAATCTTTGTCAGACTGATTTTAGGAGAGATGTTACATGAAGAAATTCCAATTGAAATACTCTGCACCTAAAACAAAGGTCAACTCCGCCGGAAAGGTTGAGCAACAAAATCAGAAAAAACCGGACCGTTATTGTGCTACAGGTAGCACAATAACGGATATAATAAGCGAAGAACCGCAATCGGAAGAAAAAAGTTATAAACTGACAGGTTCGGCACTGTTTAATAAGTTGTTTTCGGATATAAAAAAAGCTCATATCCCTGTATGCTCTTTTTCCGTTTACGATAGTGATTTTACTTTCTGTTACGGAAATGTGATAAACAACCGAGCTGTCCTTCTGAATTATTATTCATTATCATCAGTTGCCGTTATCACGGCGGCTGATGGTATTCTTTCAGATTCAGCTCTGCGTTCTCGGCTTATTTACAGGCTTTACCTTACAACAAACAGCTATCTTATGATTATATTTGATTCGTTTGCTTATGAAACGTTTAAAGATGAAAATCTAAAGATTATATCATCAATGCTTGATGAATTGAAAATTACACTAATACAGCAGAAGGCGGTGAATAAATGAACCTCGTTATAATTGCGGGAAAACGCAGTGTGCGTCCTCTTGAAACGGCTTTAAAAAAATCGGAGCAAACTGTAACAGTGGGTAAATATACTGCTGTCAAGCCGAATACTGCGGCTGAAATATTCGAAAAATACCGTCCTCACGGTATTTTGATCAGTGATGATGCTGCGTCAAAAGGCGTGTCGCTGATAGACTTTCTTAGCATTGTAAAAATGCGTTACGGCTATATGCGTGTTATATTTGTTTGCAATAACACCGATAGCTTTAACAAATACGCCTCTGCTTTATATTCGATAGGCGTATATGATATTGTTATGGGCTATGATCCTGCCGCTATAGATAATGCTATTTTATTTCCCAAAACGGATAAGCCTGATGTTTTGATGTCAGAAAAGCCTTGCGATGCCGAAATACATTATCCTAATCGGCAATTCTGCGAATACAGCAATTCCTTCGGAAGTATGAATTTGAACTATAAAGGCGCTTGTGACAGCTCTTATTCGGGACAAACAGTGCGATTAGATGAAAGCTATGAACGAATACAGCGAGGTAATGTGATTATTTCGGTATTCGGATATAATTCCCGTTGCGGCAGTACATACACTGCTTTTGACATTGCATTTTACTTACACAAGTACGAAAGAGCAAAGGTTTGCATTGTTACAGCTGTAACAGCCGGGTTATGCAAATATTTTAACGTAGACGAAACTACCGTAAACGAGAACGGCTTCAACATAGATGATGTTATTATATATTCGTGTTTCGATAAAATCAGTGATACGTTCGATTACATCGTTTGCGATGACGGCATTACGCTTAATCATAATGCGTATATACACCTTTTGCTGTGTTCGGCGGCTGATTGGGATATGCCAATGCTTACTGATTACATTAACAACGTAATTATTCCGAATAAGATGGATGTAAATCTGTGCTTTTTCCCTGTTACCGTAAATAAGTTTGTTGCAATAAACAAACAGCTTATAAAGTCCGGATTTAATGCGTATATGCTTGAGCCTTCCGACAACTGGATGGCAACAAACGCAAACAACAATAACGTATACAGCAACATTCTTAAAGCATATATCGTTTATTAAGATGTGCTACCTGTAGCACAACTTGAAAGGAGAAGATTATGATTGTAATCTATGCCGAAAAATACAGCCTCGGTCGGACAATTGCCGAAGCTTTAGGCGCATACAAAAAAACAGTGAATCCTAAAGAACCCTCGATAGCTCACTGGAGCTTAAATTTAAACGGCGAGGAAGCTATACTTTGTCACGGTGCCGGTCACTTATGCGGTTTAGCTCCGGCTGAAGATTATAACGAAAGTTATAAATTCTGGAGCTTCGATAATTACCCGATTATACCCGAACATTTTATTACAAGAGTAAAAGATAATAATTATTCCAGGCTTGCTTATGATTATGTTAAGCAGTTCTTTGATAAGGCGGATCTGATAATCAATGCCACTGATGCAGACCGTGAAGGCGAATTGATTTTTGCGTACTTATATGAAGTGTTGCATTGTACAGTGCCTTATAAACGTGTTTGGATAACAGATTTGACGCCTTTTAAGATCAGAAAGGCATTTGCAGAGTTACGTCCGGCAAAAGATATGAAGCCGCTTGAAAATGCAGGACGTATACGGTCTGCAACAGACTGGCTCGTTGGTATTAACACGTCTGTTGCGGCTACATTGAAATTCGGTGGTACGGATAATGTATTCGCCTGCGGACGTGTAAAAATGCCGACACTCGCAATGATTGTTAAGCGTGAACGGGAAATAAGGAATTATGTTAAAAAGCCGTTTTATAAAATAGTTGCCAATATCGAAACAACTGACGGCGCAAAGTTTACTGCCGAAGCGGCAGATAAGTACGATACCGAAACGGCGGCAAAGGCTATTATAGATGAAATTAAATTAAATACGGCAAAAGCGATTAAAGTCGAGGTGTTGCAAAAGCAGACAGCCGCTCCGCTTTTATATAACACTACACATTTGCTTGCTGATTTATCAAAGTGTACGGATCTCACAATTGATATGCTTACAAAGCTCGTTCAGAGCTTGTACGAAAACAGATTGATAACATATCCACGCACAAGCTCAGAGCATCTAACAGATGCAATGAAAGATGAAACGGTAAAGATAATAAAGCTACTGTTTGAAATGCCTGAATTTGCTAAATATGCTATTCCTGTTGAGAATTTTGCACCCTGTACACGTCGGCATTATGATGACAGCAAAGTTGATTCGCACACTGCTATTACACCGACCGCTCTTGTGCCGAATGATTTAAGCGGTATGTCGGAAAATGAGCGCAAGGCATATACTTTGCTTGCGTTATCAATTATCCGTACTGTTTATCCGAAAGCTGTTACAGAAAATGTCAAAGCTGTTTTTCAGATTGATAATCAGCTGTTTACAGCAACCGGAACGAATATAATCAGTCCCGGTTGGTTTGCTGTTGATGCAACGCCGAAGGTAATCGGGTTGCCCGAAATCGTTAAGGATAACGATTATAAAGTTATCGGTTTCGATGTCAAAGAGGGACAAAATGAGCCACCGAAGTATTATACCGATGCTACACTGCTTACGGCAATGGAGCTTGCAGGTGATAATATAGAAGATGAACAAACTCGCAACTTAATTAAACTTGAAAAGCGTGGACTGGGAACTGCCGCAACACGTCAAGGTATCATTAAAGAGCTGTATGAAAAAGGCTATATTGCTCGTAGAACCAAAAAAAACGGCAATATGATCAAAGGCATTATGCCAACAGAAAAAGGAATGTATATAATCGATGCACTTGAAAAGACGGTACCCGATATGCTGTCTGTTGATATGACCGGCGATATGGAAATGGAACTTGATAAAATTGCCCGTGGAAAGTCTGACGGAAATGATTTCTTGAATAATTACAAAAAGCTTGTAGCTAAATGGGTAGAGTTAATAAAAAACAGTGATACTTCTGCAATGGCAGGTAACACCCTTATTTGTCCGTTATGCAGTAAACCTTTAATTAAGAAAAAAGTAGGTTGGTGCTGTACAGGTTATTCCAAGGATAACCCGGATAGTTGCAGATTTTATATTGCAAATGAAATCTGCGGTAAAAAAATATCAGATGTAATCGCCAAAGAGCTTACATTGAAACGTTCGACATCTATCATCAAGGGCTTTACATCTCAGAGCGGAAAAACATTTGATGCGAAGCTAACAATCAAAGCAGATAATACGATCGGTTTTGAATTTCCCGAACGTCTTAAATGTCCTGTTTGCGGAAAAGAAATGATAAAAAGTTCTAAAGGATGGGTCTGCACCGGGTATAAAAACGGGTGTAATTTTTTTATAGCCGGAACTATATGCGGAAAATGTATTACAGACACGATTGCGACTATGTTATGCGCTAATAAGCGAACAAGAATAATAAACGGATTTACTTCAAAGTCGGGCAAAGCATTCTCAGCGGCACTTATCGTTAAAGACGGAAAAATCGACTTTGATTTTCCCGCACAATCACAAAAACGCAGTAAGTAGGTTTTACTATGAGCGTTCTTATAACAATTTTATTAGCTGTAATTATAACACAGGCATTCCGCATTCGCCGTCTGAAAAAAGAAATTATCAAGCGAGATACTGCCGATGAATTCAGTAGGCAATGGTACTGGATAGAAGATAAAAATAACAAGCAACGACAACCTCTGAAAAAGAGGAAATCGTTGCTTTCTTTTTTAAGGAGCTTTTTATGAGTTTTTCTAAATC
>ENA-OZSL01000511-OZSL01000511.1-human-gut-metagenome-genome-assembly--contig:-NODE-511-length-12886-cov-8.440496_pt1 | contig 12886 bp, 10 predicted proteins | sample MGYA00244124_ERZ653970 | MGnify/ENA primary metagenome ERZ653970 (study PRJEB26926, sample SAMN06164513) | human gut metagenome | biome: ENVO:00009003; feature: ENVO:2100002; material: ENVO:00002003... | reverse complement strand
TGCCCGATGTCATCCAGCCCGTCCACCACGACGGGGATGCCGCCTTCCGCGGGCAGAAGCACCGGCTCGTCTGTCCGGATGTCCTCTTCTTCGTCCCAGGCAGGCTCGTCCTCTATTTCCTCGTCCCATGTCTGGTCCGGCACGCTGTCCGTCCGCTCCGGCCCTTCGGCAAATGCGGGCAGCAGACAGCCGCACAGCAGTACCAGCACGATGCACAGTGCTGCGGCGCGCAGTGTCAGCCGCCTCCGTTCCAGTCGATTCCGCATACAACAGCCCTCCTTCATTCTCGCTCCCGGCGGGGATGCCGCCCTTTGCGTTATCAGGATACCGTTTACCGGACACGAAGGATGTCATTGCATGCCAGTGCAAAAAAATTTACGCATAAAAAAACGCCGCCGGGGTCTTTCGACTCCGGCAGCGGTCTGCTGTCTCCGAATTTTCGGTTTTCAGGTGCGGGTGGTGGCTTCCATGCAGTGCTCTGAGGGGGGGTAATATTCCATCAGAGCAATGTAATTCTCGCAGTGGTGGCAGAACGCCGCCCGGATGGCGTCGTCGGGCGCGCTCCTCATCGACACGAACATCAGGATGTACTTTGCAATGAGGCTCACCGCCTCGCTCTCGAGGCCATAGCAGAGACCCACCGCCAGGATCGGCACGACGATCTGCTGCGCACGGATGGGGATATTCTCCGCATCGACCCGCTTGAGCACGGCACGGCTCATGGTGGATGCCGCCCAGACGGAGCGGGAGATCTTCCAGTAATCCATATTCTTCAGATGGGTGAGGGTGCGCAGCCGCTGGATGACCTCGCCATCGTCCAGAACTTTGTTCTGCGTGACCTCCTTCTCCGAGCGGATGAAGGCGCACTGTATCATGTCCATCAGGGCAGCTTCGTATTTTTCGTGGTAGTTCTCGCGGGAGATGAAGTACTCCTCCATCCGGAGCATGACTTCGTTCGTCTCTTTGTCGGTGGCCAGCCAGCTGAAGTCCAGCGGCGTCGGGCCGAAATCATTCTTGCCCATCTCGTTCAGGTCTTCCAGCTCTTCCTCGTTCCGGGTGGAGGGAAGGAAGCGGTCGTTGCCGTTCCGGTGGAAGCCCCACTCCTCGGGCAGAAGATGCGGCACGATGTCGCCGCTGGAGATGATGTTGAAGATGTTGCTCTCGCCCCAGCTCTCTTTCAGGCTGCCGTCGGCGTTGTGGTTGTTGTCGTAGTCCTGCTGCAAGTCGGGGTAGTCCTGCGGGCCGAGGGCCACCGGCGTCGCAAAGGTGTAGACGAAAACATTCTCCCGTTCCAGTCCGGACAGCTCCCTGTTGACCCGGGCGGCCAGAAGGTTCGCCACCACCGCACCGCGGCTGTAGCCGCCCATCCAGAGCTTGACGACGCCCAGCTCTCCCCTTTGCTGAGCTGCCGCCAGATAGTTCTTCAAATCGGCAAACACCTCATGCACCGGGATGATGAAGCCGCTGTGGGCGTGGCCCGTGCCGGTGTGCAGATTGCTCACCCACTCGCCGCCGTAGCCGCCGCCGCGCAGGATGAGCGCCACGATGGTGGTGCGCTTCCCGTTCAGGGTGATGGTCTTGCGGGCCGTGGACCAGCCCACGAAGTCGCCCGCCCTGCCCACATCGACATCATAATAGCGGTATTTCACGTCGCCGAAGCCCAGCCTGGTATAGGCTGCGTCGAGGCTGTTCTCGCGGCCCACGTTCCCATTGGCCCAGTATTTCGCATCGCTGGCCCATGTATTGAAAGCAGCCGTCACCATGCCCAGCGTCGCCAGCGCCAGCTGGTGGTCGTACTGGATGGAGGTGTGCGCAAAAAAACTGTCGCTGTAGTAATATTCGTGCTCGATGTCCATCTGGCTCAGCTCGCTGCGGAAGGACATCGTATAATTGCCTGCCGGGACTGCCCGGCCCACCGTCTGGCTTTTTGCCGCTGCCTCAGCCCGGGGCAGTGCCAGCCCGGGCGCAAGAGCTGCACTGCAAACCAGCGCTTTACAGAAATCACGTCGTTTCATGGTCTTTCCCCCTTGCTGCTTTCCATAAACCTCTGACATTTCTATCGTATAGGTGGTTTGCTATAGTATACCGTATTTTTCCAGCGGATTCAATCATCAACTCTGCCGATTGGGTATATAAAAACCGGGCCGCAGCGATGCGGCCCGGTCATTTTCGTATTCTCAGAGAAGCTGCGGGTCCATCTGGCGGCAGAAGTCCACGATGTGGCGGAACATCTGCTCGACCGCCGGAGCCATCGCCGTGGGGCGCTGGACAGCCAGACCCACCACCCGGTACTCTTCCGGCTCGATGGGGTAGATCTTGACCGCCGCCGTGCAGCTGCGCAGCAGCATCCGGGGCATGATGGAGATGCCGAGGCCCGCCTCCACCATGGCGATATTGGACTGGTCGTCGATGACGTGGCAGCGGCGCTCGGTGGAGATGGAGTATTTCTTGAGGAACTGGCGCATCTCGGCGTCGGTGGCGTCGCACTGGACGACAAAGCTCTGGCCGTTCATCAGCTCCGGCGTCATAATGCCGTTTGGCGGTTCGGGCCAGTCCTGCGGTACGATGCAGAGCAGCGGCTCACGGAACAGCTCGGTCAGGTTGAACTCTTCGCGGCAGGTGGCGGACAGGAAGGCCAGGTCCACCTGACCGGTGCGCAGCCACTCCTTCACGTCGTCGTAAGTACCCTGATAGACCTCGACTTCGATCTGGGGGTAGCTTGCCATAAAGCTCTTGAGGATCTGGGGCAGCAGGCCGGCGCAGACCGAGTTGAATGCACCCAGCTTCACCTTGCCCTTTTCCAGGCCGTTGAGGCGGGCGATGCTCTGCTGCAGGGCCTCGTCGCTGTTGAGCACCGCCCGGATGGACGGGTAGAGCGAAGCGCCATAGCTGGTCATGGTCACGCCGTTTTTGCCGCGGTTGAATAAGGTAAAGCCAAGCTCAGCCTCCATCACCGCGATGGCATGGCTGATGGCAGAGGGGGTCAGATGCAGCTGCTGGGCCGCTTTGTTAAAGCTGCCCTGACGCGCGACTGCATCGAAAATTTCGTAAGAAAACAGCGTCATGTCCCTAGCCTCCTTCCGTTTTCAGTTCGGAGACGCCCGTTCTTCTGTGAATCTTTTTCACCTTGGGGATGCTATGCATCAATTTTCTTTTTGAGTGTACTATCCAATCTCCGCTTTGTCAAGCATCCTAACCTTAATTTTGGACGTTGAGCCAAATTTCCGCTTTTGAAACGCCATTTATAAGGGATATTGCGCCCTTTTCCGTTCCAGTATTTTCCTGTTTTGAACAAAAAGACCGTCAGCCCTCCATCCCGGAAAGCCGTCGGTCTTCTGCGTTCTACAGATGTTTTTACTCGAGCACCAGCAGCAGGCTCATCTTGATGCGGCCCTGCGCCGTGACGCCGTGGAGACCGTTCTTGTCGAGGCGGAAGCTCTCGCCTGTGTTCCGCTCATAATTCTTCTGAATCTTTTCCATTTTTGTACCTCTGACCTCTAAAATTTTTGAAAAAATCACAGGCACAAGCCCCAAAAGCCTATATAAAACAAAAAAGACGGCAAACCGTTTATCTCAACGATTTATCGTCCTTTTGGTGCGCTCGAGGGAACTCGAATCCCTGGCCCTCTGATTAAAAGAGCAGACAGGGCACATATCTCAATTTATAGAGGTTGCGCTATATCGCCATTTTATAGCGAATTATCGTGTTTTCCGACCGTGCGGTTTGTGCATCCAGTGCCGGATCATGCTGTTACGTGGACAGCATTTTCCCGGACGGCATCAATGGTTTCCATCAGTTCTCCGCCCGTTTTGCCGTCAAACAGACGGGTGAACAGGATGGGCTGGTCAAAGGGTGGTTTCATCAGGACGGCCTTGCTTTCCACATAACCGTTCTGCTCGATGTAATGAATGACCTTCTGCACGAACGCGATCTGCTTTGCATTCAGCGATTCGTCATTGATAAATTTTGAAAATGCCTGCATGGCAGCATCGTGGTCCAGCTTTGCCACTTTACGCACCAGCAGACCAAAGGGTGTATCCCGAAACTCCCGGGCATAATCTTCTTTGCTGCCCAGTTCACAGGTGAAGATATGTTCCAGCTCGGTGTAGTCGCCCCGGGAAAGCGGAATATTCTGGGTCAGCTTGTGGATGGCCAGCGTATCGCTGCGGTGCTCCATGATGTAGCGGTTCACACGTTCCCGGTACTCGCCGAAATCGTAGCCGGAATCCAGCGTTTTGCCCTCGGTCTGTTCCAGTACCGGGTCGGCAAGGGCCGTGTAGACAGGCTTTTGCCCCTCTACACCGTCCACCAGAAACTTGATGAGCTCCCGCAGCTCCTGCCGCATTTCCTCAAAGCGGAGCAAATCGTGGGAGGCCAGAAATTCGTCCGTCTGCACCTCCCGGATGAGGGGCAGCTTTGCCTGAACCTGCGGGATGGTAGCCTTCCCTTCCAGCATTGCCGCTGTATTGCGCAGCTGTTTCTGGGCGCGGCCCAGCCCCGGCAGACCTTCCAGTTCACAGAGCAGCAAGCCATACACAAAGTTATCGAACCGCTTGGCGGCCTCGTCCTTATCGTCCAGCGAGATGAGAGGTGCCACCTCTTTCATCAGAGTACCCTTGTCCGTTTCGGTCAGGCTGACAAAGGCTTCCGGCTTTTGATAGTGTTCCACGGCCTGTCGGTGCAGCCGCACGGATACCAGCTCCGGATTCAGCGCGCCCACCTCAGCCCGACAAGTTTCGGTAAGGATATTGCGCCAGCACTGGTGTTTTTCATCCGTGTATGCACCATCCTGCAGCGCGGCGGCGATCCGCACCTGCTTGCAGAAAATGCTCTCGGACAGACTCTTGGTGTCCGCGCTCTCGTAGCCGTTGGGTTTCTGACGGAAAAACTCAAAGTTGCCGCAGTAGTCAAAAATCAGAAACCGCCGTTTGCCCGTATATTCGCCGTCGATGGCATCCACGCAGGCAAGGGATGGGCAGAGCCTTGTACCACGGCCGATCATCTGCCAGAACTTCGTTTTGCTGCGCATTTTTTTGAAAAACACCAGATTCACGCACTCCGGTACATCGATGCCCGTGTCCATCATATCCACCGAGACCGCAATAAACGGCGGCTTGTCCGGCTGTTTGAAGTCGTCAATGATGGACTGCGCATAGGCGTCGTCGCAGACCATCCGCTGGATGAATCCCGGGTACTGGGTCTCCAGCTGCGGGTAGAGCTTGCCAAAGCGTTCCCGGATAAACTCCGCGTGGCGCTTGTTCTGGGCAAAGATGATGGTTTTGCCGATGCGGTCGCCGCCTGCCGTCTGGATGCCCCGTTCCATCAGATCTTGCAGCACCGTGTCCACGGTGTTGGCGTTGAAGATGAACTTATTCAGCTTTTCGGATGGGATAAAGGTGGGCAGGGTGTCGTCCTCGGCAAAATCGTCCTCGTAGCGGGCCTTATCCTCCGGTGAAAGCTGGTCGTAGTGGATGCCCTCTTCCGTGAATTTCGTCTTGACCTCGTAGTTGTAGTAAGGCACCAGCACATGGTCGGTGTAGACCGCCGTATCGTAATCGTAGGCGTAGGTGGGGATGCCGTGTTCCATCTCGAAAAAGTCGTAGGTGTTGCGGTCTACATCGGTTTTCGGGGTGGCGGTCAAGCCCACCAGAATCGCATCAAAATAATCAAAAATGGCGCGGTATTTCTTGAAAATGCTGCGGTGGCTCTCGTCCACGATGATAAGGTCAAAGTGGGCAGGCGAAAACAGCGGCACGCCGTCCTTGGTCTTGGCGTTGTCGATGGCGTTGAGCATGGTGGGATAGGTGGAAAACACGATGCGCGTAGCCTTATCGTCCTTAGAGGAGCATAGGTTGCACAGCGACTGGTCGGGCAGATACTTCTTGAAGTCGTCCTTTGCCTGCTTGACCAGCGCGGTGCGGTCTGCCAGAAAGAGCACGTTGGTTACATGGCCGCCGCGGCTCAGCACATCGGTCAGACTGGATGCGGTGCGGGTTTTGCCCGTGCCAGTAGCCATGACCAGCAGATTGCGCCGGAAGCCCTGCGCGATGTGGGCGCAGACAGCCCGGATGGCGTTTTTCTGGTAGTAGCGGTCGGTGATTTTATCGTCAATTTCGATGGTGTCCAGCGGCTTTTTCTCGGCGCGGCGGTTCATCAGTTTCTGTAAATCGTCCTTGCAGAACACCCCGCTCACGGCACGCTGCGGGCCGCTCTGCTCATCCCAGAAATAGGTGGTGTAGCCGTTGGTGGTAAACAGCATCGGACGGCGGCCAAACTTCTGCTCCAGACAGTCTGCATAAAGCTGAGCCTGCTTGCGCCCGATGTTGGGGTCTTTGGTGCTGCGCTTGGCTTCAATGACCGCCAGCGGCAAGCCGTCCTTGCCCATCAGCACATAGTCTGCATAGCCCTTCTGCCCCAGCACGCCGTTCATGTTGTCCACTTCGTACTCGGTGCGCACATCGGCGTCCGGCCCGGTAAACTTCCAGCCCATGGCCTTGAGGTCGATGTCGATGATCTTCTGCCGCGTCTCGGCCTCGGTGAGGTCTGCGGCGGTGAAACTGCGGCTCTGCTGGTTCTGCTGTTTGCTGGCCGTGTACGCTGCCGAAAGGCTCTCCACCTGCTTGCGCAAGGCTTCCAGTTCGGCATCCTTCTGGGACAGTAAACTTTCCTGTTCCCGTATCTTCTTTTCGTCCAGTGTTACCTTTTCGCCGGGGATGGCTGTTTCATCAAAGGAGCGCTCCACATAGTCCGTGCCGTAGCAGTAATCCACCCACTGGATGAAATCGAACAGCCCCCGCAGGCTGAACACTGCATCCGCCGCCGACACACTATGCCCCGTATGTACCGCCAGATTGCCCGCCTTCACGATGCTGGGCAGCACGCTCCACACATCCCGGTCCACCGCGAACCGGAAGCTCGGCTCGTGCAGAAGGGATTGCAGGTTGTCCTTGTAGGGCATGGTGATGGTTTTATCTGCCGCATACACCCACTTCACCGCCAGCTCCAACGCCTTCCGACACCCCACCGCGCACATCGCCGGGGAGGTTGAGAACACTTTCTCGGCCTCGATGGCAGAATTGGCGAAGAGGGAATATTCGGGGCGGGTGGAGAGATAGGAGAAGTTGGACATGGTGGGAGACTCCTTTCAATTTTACAATTTCCTTTTCGAGATTTTTTTCAGCACACGGTATCCATCACGACCCGCAATGCCAAGATTCATTGCACCCTGAATTGATTTTTCCAAACTAAGGCCAATTTGTTTTGGCACATAGTATGTCAGCGCACCTTGATTCAGAACATCATATATCTGTCCCCGATGTCGATTATATGTTGCCCAGAACTGAGACATGTCAAATTGTGGGTTAGCTGTTAATACCTGCTGTACCATAGAATCTAATGTTTTCTTGTTCTCTTCTGATGTATTAGAAGGCACCGTTTCTCTTACCGCTTTAGAAAGCTCTTGGGCATTTGGTAAATTATTCAGCGTATCCAAATCTCTGAGAATATTCTGAACCTCTAATTGTGTATATGCTCCTTGGGTCTGAAAGAAACCATTTCTCTGTAGATTTTTCATAAGCTGGTGCTGTTCTTGTATTTCAGAAGCATAGTTATAAAATTTATTCAGTGTAGAATACTCTGCCGCATCCATATTTTTTACAAATAGATGTTTATATTTATTCCAATAATTTTCTTCAAACAGCGGAAGTGATTCATAAAAGGCAGTATTGTTTAGCTGTCCCTCTACAATATAACTGGACATCTCACCAATTTTTTCAAGAAGCTCATCAATTTGAAGCACCAGAACAGATGCGGCGTTGTTTTCCTCATTTCGACATTGAAGTTTATAAATAACTAGCGCGAATGAACCGACTATACTTGGTAGAACATCTTTCCAGTTTTGCGTCCAAAAAAACCAAATCGTCCGCATAAAGATTGACCTCCCTTAAAAGCATTTCGCTTCCAATATTTTCCTCATTGTAACACAATACCCAGGAAGTCTCAACCTTTTATACAAAACAAAACATACTTCGACATGCAATTTTGGTATTTTTCATTTATTTGACCTTTCTACTATCTGCTTCACCGCCAGCTACAGTGCCTTCCGGCATCCCACCGCATACATCGCCGGGGAGGTGGAGAACACTTTCTCGGCCTCGATGGCAGAATTGGCGAAGAGGGAATATTCGGGTTTTGTGGAGAGATAGGAGAAGTTGGACATAAAATCAGCTCCTTTTTATTTTATCACTCTGTAATTTGAACAGCTTGTAACCCGTATTCGGTGCATTGCATTTGCATAACATCCACGCCGCAATTATGACACAGATTCAAAACATCTTTCTTTTTTGTTTCGTCGATTTTGGCACCTAGGTATACTTTTTTAGGACGTGAAAACTTATGCGCCATTCCCTTTCCTTTCATGTCCTTCCTCATCGTTTCCTCAGAATATCCTTCATGCCCCGGCACAATTACCAGTCGCCATTCCTTCTCATACTTCCAATCCTCCAGCTTATGAATCGCCAGATAATCAGTCATCATAAACGGAAGCATTTGTTTTCTCTGAGAAAGCGAAACAAAGCTTGGCAGTTTTCGAACATAAAAAACCGGGAAAAGCCTGCTTTTTATATACTCAGACTCGATACTTTTTATATCGTATTCCATACATATTCCGCTGTGTTGACATGCGTAGTGTGCCCACATCGGAAGATTTGTCAATTTCTCTGTAAAACATGCCACGCGGGAAGTAGTACGAACCACGTCATTCATCACGCCATTGACCTTTTCGAACTCTTCTCGGATAATCGATGAAAGTAGTTCCGGCGTATTTTTGGGTAAAGACTCCTCACTGGTCTGCATCATATGTTCTACAACTTTTTTGAACCAATCTGGGTCTTCAAATATTTCTGATGGGATTTTTCGGTCTGTGGTTTTTATAAGATTCTCTTGAAACTCCTTTGCATCCATCAATTCACTTAGATTTCCACTTTCCAAAAGCGAGCAGGAGTCAAATGGGTCATTTAAACTTCCTATGTAGGGCAAAAATATATTTCCTTTAAGTTCGTCCTCCACAAATCCAAGATTGTCTACAGAACGAAAGCGATAAAGTTTTTCCTGCAAATTCCGGCTTTTCAGCTCTAGCGCCCTGCCATAGTCCACCACATCTCCGTCAGTGTACAATTTCAGGAATCTCTCTTTCCAATCCATAAAATCGCCTTACTTTGTGTTTTAATTTTCTTCTAAAAATTGCTTTGGTGTTTTTGTCGTTTTTCTTTTATAGTATATTCCCGCAGAATCCTGAATATAAAATGTTATTCGCTTGTTATTTTCATGTAAATGCCTTGTGACTAGCAAATCACGAAAATCATCATTAAGCCACAGGCATTTTATAAATTGCTCTGGTTCCAATTCAATCGGAAAACAACACAACGGACGATCAAATTCAATATCCTCGTTCAAATTATACCTAAATCCATCCGGTAGTTCTACACCCAACTGTTGAACAACAATTTTTCGATTGCCCGTATTCACAATATCTATTGTCGTGTAGTGATAAGTCTCACGATTTTCTTGAATCTTTCTACTATATCGAAACTGCTCTCCGTAAATAAGCTTCACTCGTTTCTTATTCACATATTTTGTTTGCCATAATGCAACTATTACAGCCGCTGTCGTTGCAATAGCACTTGCAGCTTGCCAGAACATTTCCCAATCAAAATGTAGTTCCATGATTGCGCCTCACCCAAAATATTCCTGCATCAGCGCCTTTTTCATCAATTCCAGCTTTTCAAGGCTCTGCTGTACGGTTTGCTTTTGCTGGTCTACGCGCTCTACAAAGGCGGCAAACTGGTTTTGAAGTTCAATCGGTGGTGCAATAATTTCAAGTGCTTTAATGTCACCAACATTGATGTGTGGCGATGCAGATCCGCTTACTCCGCCCAGTGCTTTTCCTAAAAAAGAATCAAAGTTCATTGCCATGCTTAAAAAGCAAGGTGTACATTTATAAATATCCGGCGATAGTAGCATTGAACGTTGTCCTAATGCTACATTATAGTCTCTGTCAATTACAGCAGCAATTCCCAGTATTGCGCCTTCTCTTGTGTAAATAACGTCCCCTTTTTCGGGTCGTTTTCTTTTGATTCGCTCTTCATACTCCTGTTTTGAAATACACTCGACTTTCTCCCATAATATTTTATTCTTTTTAACAGCGGAAGTTCGTATACATTTATATCCAGTATCTTTTGTTGTATAGTGCGGTGTCGAGTGAGGGCAATCTACAATGGTCCGACATATATCAATCAGTCTTTTTGTTTCCCAATGCATCTCATTATAAACAGGGTCCCCAAACATCTCCACAAACCGTGCCTTTACCAGCTCGTCCAGCTTGGCAAGTTGCTGTTTGCGGAGAGAAACAAGTTGAGTGATTTTATCTAGTGTTTCGGAGATTTTTCGTTGCTCATCCATATCTCTGAGTTGAACTTCAGTTTCTTCAAGTGTTTTCTTGTTGATTGCCTTAAATGTGCTTCCAGTTCCTTTTGAGTTCAATTCCTCAATTTTCGAGAAAAGATCATACCACAAATACTTTGTAGTGCAAATCGATTCATCGACAGAAATCGAAGCAAGTCCTCGACCGATACAACATTCACAATCCGCAATATTCATTGCGCCAATTGGTGCGCGAACAGAAATCAATATCTCGCCCGGATGTGCAATTTTTGTTGGAGCATTACACCACACGCGAATATTTGGATGCACCTCTCCAAAATCAGCATTTCCCTGAAAAAATGGAATTCCGTCACCAGTATCATTATAGGAGCTCGAATCAGGTGATTGTCCCATATTCAACTTGCATACCTCTCCCAACTTCGCCATCACACCATCTCCTCCAACTCTGCCAGACCCTTGGTGATCTCCATTTCCAGCTCATGCAGGTCGGCCAGAATTTCCATGGTCGAGGGGTACTCCACCGGCACATACTCGGTCTCTTTGTACTTATTGATGGACAGATCATACCCGTTGGCGGCAATTTCTTCTTTGGGCACAAAGAAGCTCTGCTCGGTGCGCTTGCGGTCAGTTTCAGCGTCAAGATTATGGAACCGGGCGATGATGTCCGGGATGTCGTTTTCCTTCACCTCGGTGCGCTTGTCGTCCAGCGAGAAACCGTCGGCTTTCATATCGTAGAACCACACCTTGTCGGTGCCGCCCGCGCCGGTCTTGGTAAACACCAGCACCGCTGTGGACACGCCTGCGTAGGGCTTGAACACGCCGGAGGGCATGGAGATGACCGCCCGCAGCTGGTGGTTTTCAATCAGTTCTTTTCGGATGCTCTGGTGCGCCTTGCTGGAACCGAACAAAACGCCGTCCGGCACGATGCAGGCGCAGCGTCCGCCGGTTTTGAGCATCCGCAGGAAGAGCGCAAGGAACAGAAGCTCCGTCTTTTTGGTGTTGGTGACGGCTTTCAGGTCGTCGTTGATGCTCTCGGCATCCACAGTGCCCTTGAACGGCGGGTTTGCAAGGCAGACGGTGTACTTGCTGCAAATGGAGTTTTGCTTCGACACGCTGTCCTTGTAGTCGATTTCCGGGTTCGTGATGGAGTGGAGCATCAGGTTCATGGCCGAAATGCGCAGCATGGTGCGGTCCGTGTCAAAGCCGGTGAACATCGGGCCGGCAAAATGCTGCCACTGCTCCGGGGTCATGCTGTCCTCGTAGCGGGTGCGGAGGTACTGCGCACTGGACACCAGAAAGCCCGCTGTGCCGCAGGCGGGGTCGCAGATCAAGTCGTCCGGCGTGGGCTGCACCAGCTCCACCATCATGTCGCGGATGTGCTTGGGCGTGCGGAACTGGCCGTTCTGCCCTGCTGTTGCCAGTTTGCCCAGCATATACTCGTACAGGTCGCCCTGCATATCAAGGTCGGCAATATCGTGGGTGTAAAGATCCTCCAGCCCGGTGATGATCTTTTGCAGCACCTGTGGCGTGGGAATCAGGAACATGGCATCGTCCATATACCGCGCAAAGGCGGTGTTGCCCTCGTCTGGGCGGGTGGGGTCGTCCTCGATTTCCACCAGCTCGCCGTTCGCGTCAAAGTCCGGCAGACGGCCATACTTCATCTTTTTGATGGCAGGGAACACCCGCTGCTGCATGGTCAGGAAAATCTCGCGGGAATCTTTATCCTTAAAGCGGCTCCACCGCATAGACTGCCCTGCCGCGCTGGCCGGGAAGATGTGCTCCATCTTTTCGCCCGCCATATTTTCAAAATCTTCAGTGGCAAGCTCTTTCTCGTCCAGCGACCGGATGAACATGAGATAGGTCAGCTGTTCAATAACGGTCAGCGGATTGGTGATGCCGCCTGCCCAGATGTCCGTCCAGATTTTGTCTACCTTATTTTTAATGGCTCCTGTTACCATGCATTCCTCCTGAATGTTTGCCAATCGCAAACGCTTTACATCTTGAATTTTTGGTGATAATATCACAATTTTATTATAGCAGTGTACGATTGCATTTTCAATGTCAGCTCTGGTGGTGTGCAATGATCCGAGGAAAGAAAAAGCCGCGAAGACTCTAACGAATCTTCGCGGCTTTTTGGTGCGCTCGAGGGAACTCGAATCCCTGGCCCTCTGATTAAAAGAATCCAAGGTGCATCATTCGTCAAATTTCAAAAGTTCGAAGAATCGTTATTTTTATCGTATCATCGCAAAACATGCCTTTGCACACACCGCATTGTTTGCATACAGTGTAATGCTTTGCAACCGTTATCCAGCTATTCAGGTGTGCAAAAAGTGTGCAAAAATGTGCAGACGGGCAAAACAAAGCCCAATGGACAAATCAATCACCGGTTTTATGGCAGGGTTTAGGACATCCGAACAGACACCGTTTGATATAGAAATGAGGTTC
>ENA-OZSL01000462-OZSL01000462.1-human-gut-metagenome-genome-assembly--contig:-NODE-462-length-14436-cov-14.695292_pt1 | contig 14436 bp, 10 predicted proteins | sample MGYA00244124_ERZ653970 | MGnify/ENA primary metagenome ERZ653970 (study PRJEB26926, sample SAMN06164513) | human gut metagenome | biome: ENVO:00009003; feature: ENVO:2100002; material: ENVO:00002003... | reverse complement strand
TCTCAGGTTAGTGGCGTTTTTTTGAAGAGTCAATGTTAGAGCAGTTGCACTGATATACTCACGAAAATATTAATGTCTTGTCGGTACGAAAAATGATTTCAGCAGTGTTGGCGATATATTTCACAGTACAATTTAATGATAAATCGGATTATATAAACTGAAAGCAGCAACGGTACGGTGATTAGTAGCGTTGCTGCTGTTTGTTATTACTGCTGTGCTTCAAGGTTTGCTTTCAGCTTGTCGGAATATTCACGGATGACCTTGCGGTCCGACTCGTTTACAATCTTATAAGTCGTCCTTGAATAGAAATGGCTGTCGGTATCCCATATAACAGGAACGATGCCAAGTTCGGTCAGCTTTCCGAGTACAATCGACAGGCACTCGGAGGAATCGGTGTGGGTTGCGTCCTTTGCCATATTGCTTGCGGTATAGGTCGATGTCGTTTCTCCCATAAATACGGGGATGTCATTATCCAGAAAAGCCTTTTTCAGCTCGGCACACTGGCTGTCGATATATTTAAGCCATTCCTCGCCGCCTATTTTATTCGCCCAGTACATAGAGTTGTCGACATAGTGGACAGACACCATAAGCCTGTCGTTTACCATATCCTCAGGCATTTGAAATCTCGAAGAAGTCGTTTTATCTATGTTTGTCCAGTAGCCCGAAACGATAAGCACACGCTGTGCGTTATATCCGCCTGTGCCTCTTACCGCATCGACAAACGCCTGATTGAGCGTGTTGGTCATCTTGTAAGCATTGGTTTCGGACTGTTCCTTGAGATTACCGCTTGAATCAAACTGATTGCCGCCGAGATATTCGTTATAGCCCTCGAAAACGAGTGTGTAGGGATAATCCGCAAAATACTCGGCTATCTGCGTCCACAGATGAGTGAATATCTCCTTGCACTTGTCAAGGTCGTTTCTTCTTATGATAAATTCGTCGAAGTGGTGGATATTTATAACGGAATATACGCCTGCCTTTTCGCAGTAATCAACAATCTCCTTAACTCTTTTAAGGTATTCCTTGTTTATCGTATATGTACCGTCATTTTCCATCATATTGCCCCAGAACACAGGAATACGAACTGTGTTGAAGCCTTCCGCCTTCATACCGTCTATTATTTCCTGCGTGGTAACATCCGCTCCCCAGCAGGTTTCATAGTCCTGCGGTTCGTTTCCGCCGACAACGGGAATCCATTCATACGTTATCTTTTCACAATCGGTCGCTTCGTATGCTTCCATCGTGTTGCCAAGACTTATGCCGAGCCCCATTTTTTCAGCCATTTCGGTTGCTGTGATTATCTCATAGCGTGATGAAGTATCACTGCTTTCGTTATCCGAAATACCGCTCTGAGCGTCCGACACCGGCTGACTTTCCGTTCCCGATGTGACATTTCCGGCACAGCCTGTCAGCATAAGTGCCATTACCGTAAGTATTGCCGTTAATCTCTTCTTCATAAGAATACCTCTTTAGCAAAAAGAGCCGTTACATAAATCTATGCAACGGCTCCCGAGTGTTTATGGTTTATTTTGCGTAATCTATAGCTCTGCTTTCTCTTATCAGATGTACCTTTATCTGACCGGGATATTCCATCTCGTTCTCGATACGCTGAGAAATTTCTCTTGCAAGAACTATCATCTTATCATCGTCAACCTGTTCGGGCTTTATCATGATTCTTACTTCACGGCCTGCCTGAATAGCGAATGACTTTTCAACACCGTTGTAAGAGCTGCATATCTCTTCGAGCTTCTGCAGACGCTTGATGTAGTTTTCGTAGTTTTCGCTTCTTGCGGCGGGACGTGCGGCGCTTATTGCGTCGGCTGCCTGTACAAGAGCGGCAATAACAGAGTGTATCTCAACATCGCCGTGGTGAGCCTCGATAGCGTGGATAACTTCGGGGCTTTCCTTATACTTACGGCAGACATCGACACCTATCTGAACGTGTGAGCCTTCAATCTCATGGTTAAGAGCCTTGCCTATATCGTGCAGAAGACCTGCTCTTCTTGCAAGAGTTGCGTCAACGCCAAGCTCGCTTGCCATTATGCCTGCAAGGTGAGCGACCTCTATTGAGTGGTTAAGTACGTTCTGACGGTAAGAGGTACGGTAGTAAAGGCGGCCGATGAGCCTTACAAGCTCGTGGTGCAGGCCGTTGACGTTGGTTTCCATAACGGCACGCTCGCCCTCCTGCTTGATTTTAAGCTCGACCTCACGTCTTGCCTTTTCTACTGTTTCTTCAATTCTCGTGGGATGGATACGTCCGTCCTGAATGAGCTTTTCAAGCGCTATTCTTGCTATCTCACGTCTTACATGGTCATGGCAGGAAAGCGTTATAGCCTCTGGGGTATCGTCAATGATAAGGTCAACGCCTGTGAGCTGTTCAAGCGCACGGATGTTTCTGCCCTCACGGCCGATTATTCTGCCCTTCATTTCGTCATTGGGCAGAGGCACTACGGATACTGCCACCTCTGATACGGTATCGGCGGCAAGTCTTGAAATAGCAAGGGAGATATACTGTCTTGCCTTTTCGTCGCATTCGTCCTTAAGACGCTGTTCGTAAGCTGTAATCTTGACTGCCTTTTCGTGCGAAAGTTCGCTGTCAAGCATGCTCAGCAGGTGTTCCTTCGCCTGATCTAAAGTAAAGCCGGATATTTTTTCGAGAATATCCATCTGGCTTTTCTTGATGGATTCGGCTTCAGCCAGCTTTTCTTCAGCCTTCTTATTCTTGTTCTGGAGCTGTTCTTCAAGACGTTCGATCTTATCGTTCTTCTTGTCGAGGTTCTCCTCTTTCTGCTGAAGTCTTCTTTCAGAGCGTGTTACCTCTGCTCTGCGTTCTTTGAGTTCTCTTTCGGTTTCGCTTTTGAGTTTCTGAATTTCTTTTTCGTTGTTTTCTTTGAGCTTAAAGATCTCGTCTTTAGCCTCAACCAGTGCGGTCTTCTTTGTTGCCTGAGCTTTTTCGTTAGCCTCGGATACTATCCTGCTTGCTTCCTTCTCGGCAGATTCTATCTGCGCTTCTGCCGTCTTTTTTCTATGCTCGATACCCATTTTGTACATAACAAAACCGAATATCGCCGCTCCGACTACGAATGCCGCCGCACAGAGTGTAACTGCAAGCCACACTTCCATGGGTTAGCGTTCCTCCTTTTCTGAATTGCCGTGTCACGCCGCCGCAAAACTGCATAAGCGCCTGCACGGCTGATTTTACATTTCAACATTTAATTGTATATATGTAAAATAAGCGGATCGTCCTGTCTTTTGTTGGTGAAAATTTACAAGACAGCTGACTTTCCTGAGTTATAATAGATATTTACTCGATATTAATTTTACGGCATTTTCAACAAATTGTCAAGGGCTTTTTATAAAAAAACACTAAATTATTTTGGAAAATAGTGAAAATCTATTGACAACATTTTACCGCTATGATATAATAATCAAACTGTGAAATCGCTATTACCGTTATGCAGTGCGGTTTTACAACACCTTTTAATAAGCCGATGTGATGGAATTGGCAGACGTGACGGACTCAAAATCCGTTGGTAGCAATACCGTGCGGGTTCGACCCCCGCCATCGGCACCAAAAATAATACCCCGCTCAACAAGCGGGGTATTATTTTTGGTGCGGCGGGAGGGAGAACACGCAACTTGCGGGTAAGGCACGGATGCCTTATAAAATGAACGCCCAAAGGCTTTGCACGGACGCAAAGCCCACAGAGCGTTCATAAACGTGCAAAGGATGCACGATGGCGGTCGCACGAAGTCGTTATGTAAGGATGCATAAAGACAGCCACACAAAGTCGTTATGCAAGGATGCATAAAGACAGCCACACAGAGCCGTTGCACGATGCAACGGCACAAATGGCTGTCATTGCACAGATGCAACGGCACAAATGGCTGTCGATGCACAGATGTGGCAACCCAAACGGCGGACGAGGCACGGATGCTTACAAGCAACAACTTATACAATTATTAATGCAAAGTGTTGACAAATTACAACAATATATTGCAAAATCCGTTTAAATTTGTTATACTATACCAAAAGGACCAAAAGACTAAAAAACCGAAAGAGCCGAAGGACCGATAACATCATAAGCAATCGGGCTGTCGGTTTTAAGGGGAGGGCATATATGAGCGTGAAATACATACTGTATAATCCTTTATCGTGCAACGGGAAGGGAACAGAGCTTGCACAAAAGCTGACGGAAATATACAAGGACGATGAACTGAAATATTGCAATATGACACAGATAAGCGGATACGGCACATTTTTTGACAGTATTTCGCCCGAAAGCGATATTGTGCTGTGCGGCGGTGACGGTACACTTAACCGTTTTATAAATGACAGCGACGGGTATCCTTATGAAAATCCGCTGTATTATTACGGTACGGGAAGCGGAAATGATTTTTTGCGTGATCTCGGCAAGGAGCAGGGCTGTGAGCCTGTAATGATAAATGAATATGTCAGAAATCTGCCGATTGTAACGGTAAACGGCAAAAGCTCACGGTTTATCAATGCCATAGGCTACGGTATTGACGGATATTGTTGTGAAACGGGCGATGAGCTGAGAGAAAAATCCGACAAGCCGATAAATTATACATCTATTGCGGTTAAAGGTCTGCTGTTTCATTTCAGACCGGCGAATGCGGTTATAAACGTTGACGGCAGGGAGTACAGCTATAAGAAGGTATGGCTTGCGCCGACAATGAACGGCAGATTTTACGGCGGCGGTATGATGACCGCTCCGCAACAGGACAGAAACAATCCCGAAGGGAAGCTGTCGGTTGTTGTGATGCACGGCAGTGGGAAGCTGAAAACGCTTATGGTGTTCCCTTCAATCTTCAAGGGGGAGCATATCAGCCATACCGAGATGGTAGAGGTGCTGACCGGAAAGGAAATCACAGTGCGGTTTGATTCACCTGCCGCATTGCAGATAGACGGTGAAACGGTAAAGAATGTCAGCGAATATTCGGTGAAGGCGTATGACAGAGAGAACGGCGACCGGAGGTATAAAGACGGAGAAAAGGAAAAAGAAAGCGAAACTGTTTGAATAAGTGCATAGGCAGGAGATGTCGGGTTGGGAGGGTGCTATATTTAATAGAATATATTCGTAGAGCTTGCTTATATAAGAGATAAAACGGCAAACAAAAAACCGCTTGATTTTGACAATCAAGCGGTTTTTAACTGGTCTGAGTGACAGGATTTGAACCTGCGGCCTCTACCACCCCAAGGTAGCGCGCTACCAATCTGCGCCACACCCAGATAACAGTAAACATTATACACGGTTTTCGGGTATTTGTCAAGGGCTTTTTTAAAAAAATACGAAAAATTTTCGGCAGAGCTGTTAAAACGGCTTTGTTGTGCGAAATGACGGGCTGTGGTCGATGCGACCGTAGGGTGAAGCGAGGCGGTTGTGGTCGATGTGACCGTAGGGTGAAGCGGAGCGGTTGTGGTCGATGCGGCCGTAGGGTGAAAGCAAGGTGGTTATGGTCGATGTGACCGTAGGGTGAAGCGGAGCGGTTGTGGTCGATGTGGCCGTAGGGTGAAAGCGAGGCGGCTGTGGTCGATGTGGCCGTAGGGCAAAAGCAAGGTGGTTATGGTCGATGTTGCCGTAGGGTGAAGCGGAGCGGCTGTGGTCGATGTTGCCGTAGGGTGAAGCGGAGCGGTTGTGGTCGATGTTGCCGTAGGGTGAAGCAGAGCGGTTGAATGATATACGGAAAGGTAAGTTTTGAGAAAAAATGACGTTTGCTATTGCGAACACGGACAATTTGTGATACAATATAAAATGTGTCGGTATGTGCAGATGAAGCACTGTATGCGCCAAAGATACAGGCGGCAGATACAGATGACACAGGAAAGTAAAAAATCCGATGAAAAGGACGGTTATTTATAATGACAAATTATGAAACTTACGAAAGCCCTTTCTGTACGAGATATGCAAGTGAGGAAATGCAGTTTACATTCTCCGCACAGAAGAAGTTTTCGACATTCCGCAGATTGTGGGTAGCGCTTGCGAGAGCGGAAATGAAACTCGGACTTGAGCAGGTAACGCAGGAAAAGGTCGACGAGCTTGAGGCGCATATTGATGATATTGATTTTGCTTATGCGGCTGAGGAGGAGAAGAAGCTCCGCCACGATGTTATGGCGCACGTTCATACATACGGAAAGTGCTGTCCGAAGGCCGAGGGCATAATCCATTTAGGCGCTACAAGCTGTTATGTAGGCGACAACACCGATGTTATCGTAATGCGTGACGCTATGAAGATAGTACACAGAAAGCTCGTGAACGTTCTTTCGAACTTCGCTTCTTTTGCGGATAAATATAAGGATATGCCCTGTCTTGCATATACACATTTACAGCCTGCACAGCTGACTACAGTCGGCAAGCGTGCTACGCTGTGGATGAACGAACTTCTGATGGATCTTGAGGATCTTGAGTATCAGATGGGTAATCTGAAGCTGCTCGGTCAGAAGGGTACTACAGGCACTCAGGCGAGCTTTATGGAACTGTTCCACGGCGATGAGGAAAAGATAGAAAAGCTGGAGCAGATGATAGCTGAGGAGATGGGCTTTAAGGAGTGCGTACCCGTAAGCGGTCAGACCTATTCAAGAAAGGTTGACAGCAGAATAGTAAACGTACTGGGCGGTATTGCACAGAGCTGTTCGAAGTTCTCGAACGATCTGCGTATCCTTGCAAACTTCAAGGAGATGGAAGAACCTTTCGAGAAGAATCAGATCGGCTCTTCGGCTATGCCTTATAAGAGAAACCCGATGAGAGCGGAGAGAATAACCTCGCTTTCAAGATATGTTATGATAGATACTCTTAATCCTGCGTTTACGGCAGGCACACAGTGGTTTGAGAGAACGCTCGACGACAGTGCGAACAAGCGTATCGCAGTAGCGGAGGCATTCCTTGCAACAGACGCTATACTGAACATTATGCTGAATATCACAAACGGACTGGTCGTATATCCTAAGGTTATCCGTGCAAGAGTAATGAAGGAGCTTCCTTTCATGGCAACGGAAAACATTATGATGGACGCAGTTATGAAGGGCGGAAACAGACAGGAGCTTCACGAGAAGATAAGACAGCACAGCATTGCCGCAGGTAAGGTTATCAAAGAAGAGGGCGGAGAAAACGACCTCGTTGACAGAATCGCCGCAGACCCCGACTTCATGACGACAAAGGAAGAAATCGAGGCAAAGCTCATCCCCGAAAATTACACGGGCAGAAGCGCAAGCCAGGTGACAGCATTCCTTGAAAGGTGCATAAAGCCTGTCCTTGAAAAGAACAAGGACGTTCTCGGAGAAAAGGCTGAGCTTTCCGTATAATGAACGGATTGTGAAAATTGCAGAAATTCTTTACTATTTCTTGACTAATCGAAATCATTATAGTATAATACTATAATGTATAAATTAACAGGATGTGCTTAGGCACAGAAACGGAGTGAAACATTTGAAAAGAGTGGCAAAGCCTGTGTTCTTTATAGTGCTGGCGGTTATACTGGCATTTACAGGCATAGTATTTTTCGGTGTTCATACCCAGTACGGCGATTTCACGAACACTATTATAAGAGGTGTAAGTGATATTCGTTGGGGTATTGATATCAGAGGCGGCGTTGACGTTACATTTACGTCACCGGCAGACTACGATGCGACCAATGAAGAGGTCGATGCGGCAAAGTCGATCGTTGAAACAAGACTTGTTGCAAACAACATAACAGACTATGAGGTTTATGTTGATTATAACAGCGATAAGATAATCGTGCGTTTCCCGTGGCAGGCTGAGGATGACAGCTTTGATCCGGAAGCGGCTGTAAAGGAGCTTGGTGCTACCGCACTGCTCACCTTCAGAGAAGGCTCGGAAAAATCGCTTTCCGACGGTCAGACATATGAGGATCTGCCCCTTATCATTTCCGGCTCGGATGTTGAAAAGGCTTCTGCCGTATATCAGCTCAAGAGCGGAAACAGCAAGGAATATGAGTATATGGTATCCTTAAAGCTGAAGGACAGCGGCAAGGATAAGTTTGCAGAGGCTACAAAGAAACTCGCATCATCAAAGGGATACATTTCGACATATATGGATGACAAGTGCATATCCACAGCTTCTGTCAAAGAGGAAATCGGCGGCGGTGAGGCTACAATCAGCGGTAACTTTACGGCTGATGAGGCTAAGGCGCTTGCAGACCAGATAAACGGCGGTGCGTTACCGTTCAAGCTGGAAACATCGAGCTTCAGCACTATCTCGCCCACGCTCGGTACAGGTGCCCGTGACGCTATGGCAATCGCCGGCGTTATCGCATTTGCACTTATAATGATATTCATGATTGCACTGTACAGACTGCCCGGTGTAGTTGCCGTTATCGGTCTTATCGGACAGGTTGCAGGTACGTTCTGTGCTATAACAGGCTTCTTCCCGTTCTCGAACAGCTTTACGCTGACAATACCAGGTATTGCAGGTATCATTCTTGCGGTTGGTATGGGCGTTGACGCTAACGTTATCACGGGTGAGCGTATAAAGGAAGAAATAAACAGCGGCAAGACGATAGACACAGCGATAGCTACAGGCTATAAGAGAGCGTTCAGTGCGGTATTTGACGGTAATATCACAATGATTATCGTTGCTATCATACTTATGGGTGCTTTCGGTACTCCCGACAGCCTTGCGTCTACTATACTGAAGCCGGTATTCTTTATGTTCGGTGCTTCGACAGAGGGTACTATCTACTCATTCGGCTACACTCTGATGGTCGGCGTAATACTGAACTTCCTGTTCGGCATATTTGCGACAAGACTTATGACAATGTCGCTTTCCAGATTCAAGATATTCAGAAATCCCGCTCTCTACGGCGGAAAATCTGCAAAGAAGCGTGCCGCTGAAAAGGCTGCCGCAACGGAAGGCGGTGCTTCAAAATGAATAACAAAAAAGTATTTGATTTTATAGGATACAGAAAGATACTCTTTCTGATACCGATCGTCATTGCTGTAATTACGGTTATTTTCAACTGTATATTCGGCGTTGAAATGGCTATTGAATTCAAGGGCGGTACAATGCTGACCTACAGCTATACCGGCGAAATTGACACAAATGCGGTAAAGAAGACGGTTGAGGGCGAAAATTACGGTGCTGTTACGGTAACTACAGGTTCTTCGATGAACAGCTCGCTTGAAGTCGTTGAAATCTCATTCTCGTCTTCGGAGGGACTTACAGCAGATAAGCAGACAGCTTTATCGGATAAGCTCCAGCAGACCTTCAAGGATAACAGCCTTACGCTTGTAAACAGCCAGGATGTCAACCCCACATCAGGTACAGAGTTCTTCCTTAAGTGCCTTGTTGCGGTATTATTCTCGTTTGTACTGCTCGTTATCTATATTGCGTTCAGATTCAAGAAAATCGGCGGCCTTTCGGCAGGTGTGTTTGCACTGGTAGCCCTTGTTCACGACTGTTTCATGGTTTATGCGGTGTTCGTGTTCTGCCGTTTCCCGATCGACGCAAACTTTATGGCGGTTGTTCTTACGGTACTCGGTAACTCTATCAACAATACAATCGTTGTATATGACCGTATCAGAGAGAACCGTAACCTTTACGGCAACTCGCTTTCACTCAAGGAACTTGTTAATATGAGTATCACTCAGTCGATAACACGTTCTGTAAACACAACTGTTACCACAGCCTTTGCCGTACTCGCAATCTGCGTTGTATGCGCAATCTGCGGCGTAACCTCGATAATGACATTTGCTATTCCTATGATGGCAGGTCTTATTTGCGGTACCTATTCTTCACTGTGCATCTCGGGTCCCCTGTGGGTACTCTGGCAGGAGAAGCACGGCAAGAATTATACAAATGCAGGAAACGGCGAAAGCAAGAAGGATACAAAGAATCTTGCTTCAAAGGGTACGGTAGACACAAAGAAGCTCATGGTATAATCACCTGCGGCTGATAATTCAATCAAAAATAAAAGCCGCATAGCACATAAAGTCTTTGCGGCTTTTGAATTTAGACAGATATTCATAAAAACCAAATGGGAGAGATTTTTAAAAATCCCGGAGGATATTTTGAAAAGAGATATTACTAAAAAAATCACAACACATATTGGTAAACTTATACGCAGTCCGAAGCTGTTGCTGACGCTGATAATTCCGCCGATAGCGGTAATCGTCATAGGACTTGCGGTATTTGCGGGCAGCGGGCTTTATCCGTTCGGAGATAAAACGCTCGCATGGTGCGATATGCACCAGCAGGTGCTTCCTTTATTGCTCGACTTCAAGGACATACTTGAGGGCAAGGGGGATTTCTTATTCAACTGGCAGAATGCCGGCGGAATGAATTTCCTCGGCGTGTTCCTGTTCTTTATATCAAGCCCGTTTTCGCTTCTTGTTGCGTTTGTCGACAAGGCGGACATGATGCTGTTCATGAACATTATGACGCTTATGAAAATGGCTGTCTGTGCGATAACCGCAAATGCGTACTTCCGCACCTGCCATAAAAAGCTGGATGCGACATATTCGGCACTTTTCAGCGTTATGTATGCGTTCAGCGGTTACTCTATGCTGTTCTATCAGAACACGGTATGGCTCGATGTAATGTACTTCTTCCCGCTGCTGCTGATAGCGTTCAATTCGCTCGTAAAGCGTAAACGTACAGGCGGTCTTATATTCTGTCTTGTCGGAATGCTGGTGCTGAATTATTATCTCAGCTATATGGTGGTATTGTTCACGATACTGTATTTCGGCGTTTACATTTTTCTTAACAGAAAAAAGGGAAGTACAAAGGGCATTGCGCCGAGGTTTATTATAGGCTGCGGTATAGCGGCGCTGATTTCCGCTGTTGTATGGCTTCCGAGCTTTGCACAGTATCTTTCATCCGCAAGGGGTGCGAACATACTCAAGGGTCTGTTTGATTCTGCGGTATTTGCAGGGATATATACAAATCTGCCGCTTATTTTCTGTACGGGATTTTCCGTTGCGGCTTTCATCGTGTATTTTCTGCGCAGAAAGAGCAAGAACAGCAGATTCTATGCGCTGCTTTCGTTCCTTACGCTTCTGCCGGTAGTGTTTGAGCCGATAAACAAGATGTGGCACACGGGCGACTATATGGCATTCCCTATGCGGTACGGCTATATGACTACGCTTATGATGCTGACCTTTGCGGCGGTGAAGCTGTCGCATACAAAGCCTGATGATTATGCGCAAAAGAATAAAAAGCCCTATCTTATCGGAATAACTGCCGCCGGCGTTATCTATTTCGGTTTTACGATATGGTACTACTGTAACTGCAGATACGACCTGGATTCGTATGTTTCTACACTGTGGGGAAGCTCGGAATCGTTCTTCCTGCTTTTAATTATCTTCTGCGGATTTACGGCACTGTATGTTCTGACTATGGCTTTCGGCGTTTTTAAGAAGCTCACTTTCAAATCGGTTTGTTCTGTACTGGCTGTAATTGTTGTAGCGGAGAGCGTTTTCAACGCAAACGTGTATATAGGTGCATCGGCATATACTCCCGTCAAGTACAACAATGCGATAGAACTTGAAGGAAAAATCCCCGAGGACGAGGATTTTTACAGGGTGAAGCTGACGCAGTGGCCTAAGAAATATTTTGACGCAAATCTTATAGGCGGACTGGGCTATCCCACCATCGCACATTACACCTCGCTTACATCGGAGGATTATATGTTTGCGATGAAACGGCTCGGCTATTCGTCCTACTGGATGGAGGTAACCGGCAACGGAGGCACTGCCCTTACCGATGCCGTTATGAATATAAAATATTATATAGAGAAATTCAGCGCAAGAGAGCCTGTGATTTATCGTGACAAGAACTATTCAATTTATGAGAGCGAATATTATCTTCCGCTCGGAATAGTGACCGACAGCGATCTCTCACAATGCACGGAACTGCCTAAGGCGGAACGCATAGTTATACAGGAATATCTTGCAAAGAATCTGCTTGATACGGGTAACGAACTGCTGTTTACCGAGTATGAGCATACCGGAGAAAGAAATATTCGGTATGCACAACATGACGGGATATATTATTTCACACCCAAGAGCGATACTCGCATCGCAACGCTCAGCTACAAGCTGGATATAGGCGAAAAGCAGGCGCTGTATTTCGATTGCTTTGATCTTGTTGCAAGAAATATCAACGAGCATATCAACGGTTCGTTTGCAATATATGTAAACGGCATCAAGCAGGATCTGTCATTCCCGAATAAAGACAGCAACGGACTTTTATATCTCGGTACTTTCGAAAATGAGAAGGTAAGTATAGATGTTGACGTAAACGAAAGCACTTATTGCTCAAGCTACGGTATTTACGGACTGTCGCTCGGCAAGCTGGAAAAAGCTATCAATAAAACAAAAACCGCCGATCTTAAGGTTGACGGTGGAAATATAAGCGGAACGGCAGACAACGCAAAGAGCGGTCAGTGGCTGTTTTTGTCGGTGCCGTATGACGACGGATTTTCTGCAACGATAAACGGAAAGCCAGCTGAGATATACCGTTCTATGTCGGGCTTTATGGCGGTAAAGCTGGAGGAAGGCAAAAACGATATAGCCATAAGCTTCTGCCCGAAGGGGCTTAAACCGGGTATTGTGCTGAGCGTCGCAGGCTTTGCGGCACTGGCGCTGTACATTATATTCCGCAAAAAGATAACGGCAATTGCCGATAAGGCGGAAGGTCTGTGCAGGATCGGCATTTACGCATTGCTTGTTGCTGTGCTGGCGGCGGTGTATGTATTACCGCTAATCATATCAATAATAGGGAACGTTTGTTCTCTGGCGGGCTGATTTTCAGAAAGGAAGTAACGAAAATGGATATTGGCGTATCAACGGCTTGTCTGTACCCTCTTGAAACAGAAAAGGCTCTTTATGAGCTTGCCGAGCGGGGTGTAAAAAATGTTGAGATATTCGTAAATTCGATAGACGAGCTTGAAGGGCAGGTGCTTGTTGAACTAAGAAGGATCATCGGTGAATACGGGATGAACGTAATATCCATGCATCCGTTTTCTTCGCCTATGGAAACACTGTTCCTATTCGGCGATTATCCACGCAGAACCGAATATCTGATAGATATATACAAGAGGTATTTTGAGGTTATGGCGGAGATCGGTGCGGATGTGTTTGTTCTGCACGGAGCTATCCTAAGCTCAAAGGTACCTGATGAAAGGTACATGGAACGTTATCTGCGTCTGTTCCGCCTCGCAAAAGAATTCGGTGTTACGGTGGCACAGGAAAACATCTGCTACTGCAAGAGCAGCAGTGTAAGATTTATCGAGGATATGATCGGACAACTCGGCGACGAGGTCAGATTTGTTGTAGATCTCAAACAGGCGAGAAGGAGCAATGTAGATCCGTTCAGGCTTATGGATATAATAGGTGACAAGGTCGTACATCTTCATGTAAGCGACGGCAACGCAGGCTGTGATTGTCTGCCGATAGGAAAGGGCAGCTTTAACTTCAACCGTCTTTTCAGCGAACTTGAAAAAATAAATTACGATAAAGCAATGATAGTAGAGCTTTACCGTGAGAACTACAGCAGCTATGACGAACTTGCTGTATGTGTGAATAATATGAAAAAGATATACGATAAGTATAAGATGGGTCTTTGATTACAGAAAATGCTTGAAAAAGCTGCGAAAGTGTGTTAAAATACATAAATACAGGAATATGGAAAAGGAAACCGTGAGGATCAGAGCGAAAGCGAGGAAAACAGATGAAATGCCCGGAATGCGGATATGAGGACAGCAAGGTAATAGACAGTCGCCCTGCGGAAAATAAAATTCGCAGAAGACGTGAATGTCTGTCGTGCAAGTGCCGTTTTACGACCTATGAAATGGTGGAAACAATACCGCTTATGGTTGTGAAAAAGGATAATACCATTGAACCTTTTGATCGTGACAAGCTGATAAACAGGCTTGCGAGAGCTACGGTGAAACGTCCGGTACAGATCGAAGACCTTGAAAAAATGGTTGAAGATATTGTACAGGAGTTGAAGAACCAGTTCAGACGTGAGGTATCGTCGGACGAGATCGGCGAACTGGTACTGCGCAGGCTGAAGGATATAGATAAGGTGGCATATATCAGATTTGCTTCGGTATATCGTGACTTTAATGATATTGACAGCTTTGTCAGAATAATTTCCGAACTGAACGAGGAAAAATAGGATTTTTATCGGTGCCGTCCTTAAAGGGCGGCATTGTTTTTAGCTTTACGGAAAGAATGCGCGAGTTTTCAACATACAGGAATGCGGCTGTTGATAACTAAATATTGATAGCGGGAAACTGTATATTGTGGTTGTTTACGTTTTGCACAATCGGGGAATATAACAGTTTAAAACCATTTGTGCAAAATTAAAATGAAAAAGATGTTGACAAAGCTCGAAAAGCGTGATATAATAGACAAGCACTCAAACGAGAGGGCACAAAAACAGAGGGTACTTG
>ENA-OZSL01000436-OZSL01000436.1-human-gut-metagenome-genome-assembly--contig:-NODE-436-length-15261-cov-4.116138_pt1 | contig 15261 bp, 10 predicted proteins | sample MGYA00244124_ERZ653970 | MGnify/ENA primary metagenome ERZ653970 (study PRJEB26926, sample SAMN06164513) | human gut metagenome | biome: ENVO:00009003; feature: ENVO:2100002; material: ENVO:00002003... | reverse complement strand
TTCGTCGGCAGCGTCAGATGTGTATAAGAGACAGCAGGTGAGTAATACGGTATGAAAACAAAGCTATCTGGGCCTCAGCTGAGCCAGTATCAGTGTTAGACTTTCCGTACTTGCCAAAGATTTCTTGCTTTTTAGCTGAGTCTAAATACATAAAATCAAGTTTTTAAAACCATTAATACTCTTAGCGGTTGCAAAGATACTACATTTTCCTTTCACACCAAAAGTTTTTCCTCTTTTTTTGCCCCTACTCCGCACTTTTCCAATTATTTGTAGCCATGAGCAGGAAGTCCCGAGAGGGTATAGCCATCTTAGCCTACAGATTAATGCCATCAGTCCATATGCTTGCCGGCACTTCAATCACACTTCCGTGCCGAGCGCCTTCTGGAAAAACCACCTTATGCGATATATCTCCCCAGTGCTTCAAATCGACACTTTCCACAGCCCCATAGCAACCGTGCGTATATTTATCAAAATACACAGTAATTTTGCCCTCATGCGCAAGTACCGTCGGCCCCTCACACCAATAGTCACCAGTAATAGACTCAGACGGAACTGAATAAGGTCCAACTAACCTGTCGGCAACAGCCACCCGTATATTTTTCTTAGCAGGCGTAAGCGTTTCATCCTTGACAAACATATAATATTTGCCATTTTGAATCAATATAGTCGCATCAATGACACTGAAACCTGGATCGTAAAGTAATACCGTTGGCGTAAACGTCTTGAAATCGCGAGTTGTAGTAGCATAAATACGATGGCTATAATTGTCCTCTTTCATTTCTGCCGTTTCTGTGAACTTACTTTCTATTGTGGATGACCAATATATAAGATATGTATCCGTATTCTTATCGTATGTGATTTCAGGAGCCCAACAATTACGTGTTCCCGGTTCATCACGCATCACCGGAAGCAACTGTTGGGGACACCAATGCCTCAGGTCTTTACTTTTAGAATACCCAATAGCCTGACCTTTCCAACTTACCGTCCATACCATGTGGTAGAATCCGTCTCCGCCAAGTATAATGTTAGGGTCACGCATCAGCCTGCCACCGACCTGTGGGACAAGAAAAGAAGAATCACCTGCCAAGGTTTTCCAAACGTACCCATCTTGGCTCTCTGCCAAATGCAAACCGTCTTCCCCATTGCCTTTAAAATAGGCAAATATGTACTTTGTATTCATTTCATCCGCATAAAGCATCACCATGGACAACACCCACAAACAGAACATGATTATTGTTTTCATCTTATTATTTTTATTGGGACAAAGATAGGAAAATAAACGCAATACCCCATTCAATAACAAATAAATTATCATATTCACGGTATCATGCCATATATCTTTTACGTTATTCCCCTACCGGCTTATGTGGAAATCCGCCTAAAAGTGCTGTCAATGAACCTTATTACTGTACCCTTATTTTTCCGTAATTCACTTTTTATTCATAACTTTGCCCCGTTATTTTAGGTAAAAAGTATGCAGAACATTAGAAACATTGCTATTATTGCCCACGTAGACCATGGAAAGACTACGTTGGTGGACAAGATGCTGCTGGCGGGCAACCTGTTCCGCGAAAATCAGCAGACCGGTGAATTGATGCTGGATAACAACGAACTGGAGCGCGAACGCGGTATCACCATTCTATCCAAGAATGTTTCCATTAATTATAAAGGTACGAAAATCAATATTATCGACACACCGGGACACTCCGACTTCGGCGGCGAAGTGGAACGTGTGCTGAATATGGCCGACGGCTGTATCCTATTAGTAGACGCATTCGAAGGCCCGATGCCTCAGACGCGTTTTGTGTTGCAAAAAGCACTCGAAATAGGTCTGAAACCCATCGTGGTCATCAACAAAGTGGATAAACCGAACTGCCGTCCCGAAGAGGTGTACGAAATGGTGTTCGACCTCATGTGCGATCTGGACGCGACAGAAGAACAGCTCGACTTCCCCGTGATATACGGGTCGGCTAAAAACAACTGGATGGGCGAGGATTGGAAAACACCGACCGGCGACATCCTCTACCTGCTCGACCAGATTGTAGAGCATATCCCAGCTCCCCAACAATTAGAAGGAACACCGCAGATGCTCATCACCTCGTTGGATTATTCTAACTATACCGGACGTATCGCTGTGGGACGCGTACATCGCGGCACCCTGAAAGAGGGCATGAACATCACCATCTGCCACCGCGACGGCAGTCGGGAGAAAACCAAAATCAAAGAACTGCATACTTTTACCGGTATGGGACGCCAAAGAACAGCCGAAGTTTCTTCGGGAGACATCTGCGCCATCGTCGGTTTGGAAAACTTTGAAATCGGCGATACCCTCTGCGATTATGAAAACCCGGAGCCGTTGCCAACCATTACCATCGACGAACCGACCATGAGTATGCTCTTCACCATCAACGACTCGCCGTTCTTCGGCAAAGAAGGCAAATTCTGCACCAGCCGCCACATCAACGAACGATTGGAAAAAGAATTGGAGAAGAACCTCGCCTTACGTGTCTCCATGCCGGACGGATACACCGACCGTTGGATCGTGGCAGGACGCGGTGTGCTCCATCTTTCGGTGCTCATCGAAACCATGCGCCGCGAAGGATATGAATTGCAAGTAGGACAACCCCAAGTCATCTACAAGGAAATAGGCGGACAGCGTTGCGAACCGATTGAAGAGCTGACCATCAACGTACCCGAAGAGTTCTCCAGCAAGATGATCGATATGGTGACGCGCCGCAAAGGCGAAATGACCTCTATGGAGACACGGGGCGACCGCGTAGACATCGAATTCGATATTCCTTCGCGTGGTATCATCGGTCTGCGTACCAATGTACTCACGGCCAGTCAAGGCGAAGCCATCATGGCCCACCGCTTTAAAGAGTACCAACCTTATAAAGGCGACATCAGCCGCCGAAGCAACGGAGTAATGATTGCTCTCGAAAGCGGAACGGCTTTCGCCTACGCCATCAATAACCTGCAAGACCGAGGCAAATTCTTCATCGAACCGCAGGATGCGGTCTACGCCGGACAAATCGTAGGAGAACATATCCACGAAAACGACCTGGTGGTGAACGTTACCAAGAGCAAACAGTTGACCAACATGCGTGCCTCCGGCTCCGATGAGAAGGCCCGTATCGTTCCGGCCACCATCCTCTCGTTGGAGGAAGCCTTGGAATATATTCGCGAAGACGAGTACGTGGAAGTAACGCCCAAAAGTATGCGCATGCGTAAGATTATTCTCGACCATACGGAACGTAAGCGCGCCAACCGCGACTAAAAAAACAAGTCCGGAACCTCTTCCGGTTAATTCATTATGTGCAAAACGGCTTTTTCAATCCGTTTTGCACATTTTATATGATAGAGCTACAGACAGATTTTCCAAGACTTCACATTCTTAAAAATACCGTTTCAAATAATAGAAATGAAATCTGGGGAAGATTTTCCATACAGCATTTCCTTAAATCATAAAATTTATATGCTCCAAATCCATTCGAAAAAGGATAATTTCTGTAAATTAGCAAGCTAATATAAAATAACAAGTCATGAAAAGACTCCTATCTTCCTGGACGCTCCTCTGCGTCCTGTTCCAGTTATGGGCACAAATCCCTGCTGGTTATTACGAGTTTGCGACAGGCACTCACGGTTCCGGACTGAAAACCGCTCTCTTCTCCATTATTACCGAACACACGGAGCGAAGTTACAAAGAGCTTTGGACGGACATGCAAAAAACAGATGTACGTGAAGACGGCAGAGTTTGGGATATGTATTCTTCCAGCTCCGACTTCATCTTCATAGACGACCAATGCGGAACTTATAAAAAGGAAGAGGACTGCTATAACCGGGAACACTCATTCCCCAAAAGCTGGTTCAATGATGACTATCCTATGTATACAGACTTATTCCACTTGTACCCCACAGACGGATATGTGAACAACCAAAGAGGAAACTACCCTTTTGGTGAAACCAATGGCGAGAAATACAAATCGAACGGAGGATTCAGCAAACTCGGGAAAAGCACCGTCAGCGGCTACAGCGGCATCGTGTTCGAACCGGCTGATGAATACAAAGGAGACTTCGCACGTTCCTATTTCTATATGGTCACCTGTTACGAAAACCGAATAACCACTTGGAACAGCGACATGCTGGACGGCAAAAGCTATCCGGGTTTTGCCCAATGGGCACTCGACATGCTGCTGCGTTGGGCTGCGGAAGACCCTGTCAGCGAAAAAGAAACAGCCCGTAACAATAAGGTATACGGCATACAAGGCAACCGCAACCCTTACATCGACTTTCCGGGACTGGAACAATACGTTTGGGGCGAGAAGACCCACGTGGATTTCGACCCGGACAATTATGAAGGCGGCGAAGTGACTCCTCCAGCCACAGACGTGGAAAGCCCCACCTTTACCCCTACACCCGGTAGCGTGGACAAGGGAACCATTGTCACGATCAATACGGCCACGGCGGGTGCTTATATCGTCTACTCCCTGAACGGCGGTAACCTACGTACGGAAGAACCACCCGTCTATGTGGAAATCACCGAACCTACCACCATCGAAGCTTACGCTATGAAAGATGATAAAACGAGCGGGACGGTGAATGCCTCCTACACCCTCGTCAACACCACACCGGACGAGGGCATACAAATTTTCCGTAAAGTCACATCGGCGGAAGAACTCCAAACCGGAAACCGTTACTTGATTGTATGCGAGGACAAGTCTACCGCCATGGGAGCCATCCAAAAGGACTTCAGAAGTTCTTGCGGCATTACTTTCGAAGCCAACAAGATACACACAGAAGTAGACCGTGAAGGATTGCCTTACCAAATGATTCTCGGCGGAACGGAAGGAGCCTACACCTTGTATGACACCGCATCGCAAGTTTACCTGTCGCTGACCTCGAACGACAACAAGCTGCACGGCGAGGAATCAACTGAAAGCGACAACGCACAGTGGACCATCACCGTAAGCGGTGGACAAGCTTCCATCCAAAACAACGCTTACAAGAACCGCACCATCCAATACAATGCCTCATCGCCCCGTTTCGCTTGCTACAAAAGCGGACAACAACCGGTGTCCCTCTACGTGAACACGACCTCCGGTAGCGGCATCCCGAGCATTACCGCCACAAGTGACTCCCGGGTAGACGTGTACACCCTTAATGGACAACTCGTACGCCAAAACGTGCAAGCATCCCAAGCTCTGAAAGGACTGAAAAAAGGCATGTACGTCATCAAAGGAAATAAAGTACTGGTAAAGTAAACAACAATTCTCATACCCATCTATAAACAACCACATCCCGCCACGCTTCCGATAAGAGCGTGGCGGGATGCGTATTAGAATGCAGCCCTATTATTATCTCATTGCGCGTACAAAACGACTTCGCCCTCGCGTAAAGAAGCCTGCACGTCAATCAGACGTTGGTTGTGGCTACCGCGGAACAACACGTCACGGTCGCGTAAGGATTCCACGTATGGCCCGTCCACCAACACGTCGATGTATTGCAACAGTTCAGCCTGCCGCCTGTCATGCCGCAACCGTTCGAACTTATAACCGGTATAACACCAGATGTTTTTCCCGGTCTCCCGTTTCACGGCTTCCGCCAGTTCGGCAAACCCTTCAGGCTGGAACATCGGGTCGCCGCCGCTGAACGTCACGTCCGCAAACTCATCGGCCCGGATGACCTGCATGATTTCTTCCGTCGTCATCAGGGTTCCGGACTCGATGTCCCACGACTGCGGATTATGGCAGCCGGGACAGGCATTGGGACAACCGGCGGCATACACCGTCGTGCGAAACCCCGGTCCGTCCACCGTCGTGTCCTCAACAATCTTTATGACTGAAATCATCGTCGTTTATCGGTTTTCATGTACCACACGGTCATTCAGTTCAGCCAGCTTGGCCTTATTCCAACGGTCGGTCGTCCCGACCAAGTAACCGGTAATGCGTTGCAGACGGTCGATATGCTCACTGCCACATTTGGGACACACTTTCATCTCCGGTTCGGCATTCTCGTATCCGCAGGCCATGCAACGGTTACGGTTGTGGTTCACCGAGCCATAGCCGATATTATACTTGTCCATCATGTCTACCACGCGCATGATGACTTCCGGATTGTGAGTGGCATCCCCGTCGATTTCCACGTAGAAGATATGGCCGCCCCGCGTCAGGTCGTGATACGGTGCCTCAACTTCGGCCTTATGGCGGGCACTGCACTTGTAATACACCGGTACATGGTTGGAATTGGTATAATACTCACGGTCGGTAATACCCGGCAAGACACCGAACTGTTTGCGGTCACCTCGGGTAAACCTTCCGGCCAATCCTTCAGCCGGAGTGGCCAACACGCTGTAATTATGCTGGTAGAGTTCCGAGAACTCGTTAGCACGGTCACGCATATAGGTCACTATCTTCAGGCCGAGCTGCTGTGCCTCTTCCGACTCTCCATGATGCTTGCCAGTCAAAGCGACCAAGCATTCGGCCAAACCGATGAAACCGATGCCTAACGTCCCTTGGTTAATCACCGGAGCTATCGTATCGTTGGGCTTCAACTTCTCGCATCCCAACCAAAGCGCACTCATCACCAACGGGAATTGCTTGGCAAAGGCTGTCTTCTGGAACTCCATGCGCTCATGCAACTGACGGGCCGTGATCTCCAGCATGTGGTCGAGCTTGGCAAAGAAACAGGCGATACGTTCTTCTTCATCTGCAATCTCCATGCACTCGATAGCCAGACGCACGATGTTGATGGTTGAAAAAGAAATATTTCCCCGTCCGATAGAGGTCTTCGGCCCGAAACGGTTTTCAAAGACGCGGGTGCGGCAACCCATTGTAGCCGTTTCATACAGGTAACGTTTCGGGTCGTCGGCACGCCACAGTTCATGCCGGTTGAACGTGGCGTCCAGATTGATGAAATTCGGAAAAAAACGACGGGCCGTCACCTTGCAGGCATATTGGTAAAGGTCGTAGTTGCGGTCGGTAGGCAAATAGCTCACACCCCGCTTCTTTTTCCAGATTTGAATCGGGAAGATAGCCGTTTCGCCGTTGCCCACCCCTTCGTAAGTACTACGCAGGATTTCGCGAATGATGCAACGCCCCTCGGCCGAGGTATCCGTACCGTAGTTCACGGAACTGAACACCACCTGATTTCCGCCACGGGAATGGATGGTATTCATATTGTGGATAAAGGCTTCCATGGCCTGATGCACCCGGGCCACAGTCTTGTTCATCGCATGCTGGAGGATACGTGCGTCGCCGGTCAGACCGTCCAAAGGACGAGTGACAAAGTCGTTCACTTCCTTATGATATAAATGAGAGTAGTCTTCGGCATTCAACTCCTCCAAGACCTTCACTTCTTCGATGAAACTGGCACGCACGAAAGGAGCCAGATAAAAATCAAGCGCAGGAATAGCCTGGCCGCCGTGCATCTCATTCTGTGCCGTTTCCATAGAAATACAGGCCAAAATACTAGCCGTCTCGATACGTTTGGCAGGACGGGACTCCCCGTGTCCGGCAGAGAAACCATGCTTCAGGATGTGGTCGAGCGGATGTTGCACGCACGTCAAGCTTTTGGTGGGATAATAATCCTTGTCATGAATGTGCAGATAGTTGTGCTTGACCGCCTCTTTCACCTCTTCGCTCAACAGGTAGTCGTCTACGAAAGGTTTGGTGGTCTCGCTGGCAAACTTCATCATCATGCCGGCCGGCGTGTCGGCATTCATGTTGGCATTCTCGCGGGTCACGTCGTTGGACTTGATATTGATGATCTCCAAGAACATGTCACGCGTTTTAGCCTTGCGGGCAATGCTGCGCTGGTTACGGTAAGCGATATATTTCTGCGCCACATCCTTACGGCGGCTTTTCATCAGTTCCACCTCCACGGCATCCTGAATCTCTTCCACCGTCATCTGTACCTTTCCACGGTTAGCCACGTGTTCGCATATCAAATGAATCAGCTCTTCATTCTCACCGGCCTCAGTATGTACCATGGCCTTACGTACGGCATCACCGATTTTCCGAGCATTGAACCCCACAATGCGCCCGTCCCTTTTCACAACTGTCTGTATCATATTGCATTTATTTTTCAGGCCGAAAAAATCCCTGCCTCCTTTTCCTAAAAGAAGCCCCGTATCTTCGACACTTAAAAGTTTGTATCTTTCTTATTACGTTCCCGCCGTCGTTCCCTTATCCCCGGAGTCCGTACGGCTATGTCACAGGCAGGTCTTCTGACTTACTCTCGTTTCATGTCCTTCCCGTTTCGCCCGACGAAACAGTGGATGCAGTATGTCATGAAACGCATAAAAGAGTTCACAGCAGCGGGTCTGTCGGGGACTCTCACCCCGTTCCCTTTTCACTCTGTCGGCCGACTGGCAAACAGGGCACCTGAACAATGACAAAGGTACACCTTTTCCTTTTTTCGTGCAAGAGTTTTTGCGGTTTTTATTCTAAAGTTTTCCAATTCAAGAATCCACAAAACAATTAATAATCTAATAAACAGAAGATTATAAACTAAACCCTCGCCCACAAGAAGGCCAAAAGTTTTCCAAAATAAAAACCGAACGTACAAGATTATCAGACCCAACCTCCGGAAAGGAGAAGCTTTATGTCACAAACCGAGAGAAAACCTAAGTCCGAATTCCAAATTAAAATTCAATGGTTTCTCCTTATAAATATTAGAAACAGAACTTCCATTATCAAAATAGTAACTCACTCCCGGCTCCACATACAAACCTACTACCGACGACAAGTTAAACTGCATCCCGGCACTCGCATTTACAGAACATTGCCAAGGTTTTTCCCGTATAGCCTTGTGTGTAGACGACTTTATCCTTCCTCGCCACATATAATCCGTTTCCGAATCTCCATCCACGCACTTCTCAGCCATTCCTCCGGCCGACAGATACAAATCCATCCACCGTTTCTTCCACAAGCTGGCCTTAAAGTTCAAGGGAATCCCTACGTATTGTAAGGATTGCCGTACCTTATAACTATAATCTTCTCCCGAAGAAGAAAGACTTGACGAAAGATAAGTATAAGAAAGACCGCTTTCTATGCCGAATCTTTCATTCAAGGCATAACAAACGGACACACCGAATCTGACAGGTTGTTTATGCTTCATCGGGACAAAGTCATCCACATACGGGTGGGCGGACTTTATACCCGCCACCGGATATTTTCCATATCCCATGGTCTCGGGGTGTTCCCAAGAGGGAATAGCTCCCATCAGGGCAACCCCTCCGTTCCCGTGATTCATCACCGATTTTCCGGGTGTATTGGATGCAAAAAGACTTATGGCCAGTAAATGTGAGCTTTCATTCTTAACCTTCCCGACGTTTACAACCCACTTAGTATGCCGGTCTATCCCGTCAGGATAAGCTTTCTCCATATACTCAAGAGTATCTTCAGAAACCGTTTTTTCCCTTTCGGCTACAAGTTCTTTCCTCTCCTCCGTTAAAATCTCCTGACCTTCCTCTGATACGATGGGACGGTCGCAGAAAGTCACCGTATCTTTCCCGAACGGTTTACCACGATATGATTCCTTTTTCACTCTCCGGACTTTTGCCCAAAAGACATCCGACGGCTCCGGAAGAATGTCTTCGGTTTGAATGCGATTTTCTACAAGAGACGTAAAAACCGGCCGGCATACGTTTCTTCCCAAGGGCACAACGATCGCCAATGCCGCCGCTATCCCGGCCAGGCGAAGCCATACGGTACGCCTTCCACGAGAGGAGGCAACGGACAGGCGTCGCTCTTCCAAAGCCTTGTTTATCCCGTCCCACAGCCCGTCGGGAGGGGCGACCTCGTAACCGTCCAGTTTCTTTTGCCATTCATTCAACCATTTATCTTCCATTGACCTGAGCTTTATATCTTTGAACTTCCTTTGCCAACACCGCCTTTGCCCGATGCAGTTGCGAAGCCGATGTACTCTCTTTTATATTCAGCATCGCCGCAATCTCTTTATGGCTTTTCTTTTCGAATACATACAAATTGAAAACAGCCCTATACCCTGCCGGTAAACGGCAAATCATTTCCTGAAGAACTTCAGAAGGAATGTCCTCCGCATCAGGCTCATCCTCTACCGTATCCGGTACGTCCCACCCATCGCCAAGGGATTCCAACTGCCGGTTGCGCTTCAAGAATTTCAATGACTCGTTCACCACAATACGTACCATCCATCCCCGGAGAGAGCCTTCACCCCTCCACTCGAAACCGTGAATGGAAGTGAATATCTTCACGAAACAATCCTGAAGGACGTCTCTCACATCGTCCATACAAGCCACATAACGGGAACATACGGCTGTGAGGCAACCCGCATAGCGACAATATAATAATTTCATCGCTACACGGTCGCCCCGCTGTATATCTCGAACCAAATCCTGTTCGCCTCCGTTTCCGATACGCGTCATTCTGAACGAACGGTTATCTGTCCTCCAACACTATCGTAACATACCTCCTCTTTGCATTTGCTCTATTTGTCTGGCTACGTTTCCTGTCTTTTTACGGGTACAATAATCGAATTCCGCTGTTCTCCTCCCCCGGAACGACTGCCAAACCAACGTCAGTTTGACCGTACGACCTCCGGTATCGGGAAGCTTCCCTAAATCAAAGGCCACAAGCGCATCGCTTCGCCAACTCCCCGCATCTCCGCAAGCATCGTGACGAAACTCCACCTCATAAGGATTCTCCGGATTACCTCCGGTCAATAAATTCACCTTATGAGCAATCCCCCTATTGCCCCACAAAGTAGAAAAACGCAGCGTCAGATAACCGTCTTCTGCCACAGTCACCCAATCATCTACGATATCCACCGGGTCATTCCCATACAGCGAATCGTTCACCAAAGCAGAATCCGGAACCGTTTTTTTCGTCAGAATGCTGTCCATCCAGTTTACATAGACCGCACGCGTACAGAAATGCTTTTCCCCATCTACGTCCGTAAAATGAACCAAAGCCCTCACTTCCTTTTCTCCGAAAGGGGAAGAGGACAGATTTACCGGCCAAAGCGTAGTCTCATCGTCCAACTGCAAGAAACAGGAATCCGTTCCGCCTTTGACCGTCACCAAAGCATTCGGACTGAGATAAGGATACCATACATAAACCTCGTCATCATCGTCCGAACAAGACTGAAACAAAACCGGAGCCGCCAACAGGCAGGCCAACACCCATAAGACATGTACTTTCTTCATTTTTCATCCAATTTAAAAATCCGACATTCTGTTTATCAAACCGCGAACCGGCCAAATCCTTGCTCATTCCGATGAAAAATAACGTTAAAAACCAAACATAAAAATAGGGATGTACCATTGGTATCTGATACATCCCCTGATAATTCTCCATACAAGAACTACTTGTTCTTATAATTCTTTAAACCGGTCTGCAAGAAATCTATATACTTATTGACATCCTCGTCGTACGAATATGACTTGTTCAACGGCTTGCCTTCGTTGTCGAGCAACACATAGAAAGGTTGGGCGTTGGCCCCGAACTTACTGCGTTGCAAATAGCTCCATTTGTCACCTACCGTACGCAAAGTACGTTCCTGACCGTTCTCTGTCACTTTAATAGGTTCCGGCAGCTTGGTCTTCTCATCCACATACAACGTGATTAGCACGTAATCGTTCTGCATGATATCCGCAACCTTCTGGTCGGCCCACACAGCCAACTCCATCTTGCGGCAGTTCACGCAACCGTATCCGGTAAAGTCTATCATCACGGGCTTACCTTGCCTGCGCGCATATTCCATCCCGGCATCATAATCCATGAACTGAGCCTTCACCTCGTTCTCATAAAGGTTGAAGTCTTGCGTGCTCATCGGAGGCGAAAAGGCACTGATAGCCTTCAGCGGCGCTCCCCACAAACCGGGAACCATGTAAATGGCAAAAGAGAAGGAAACCAAAGCCATGAAGAAACGGGTGACCGACGTACGATGATTGACCACGACATTACCGGACTCATCATATTCATCTTCATCGTGCGGGAAACGCAGCCAACCGATAAGATAAGCGCCCAACAAAGCAAAAATCACAATCCACAAACTCAGGAAAGCCTCGCGGTCGAGGATATGCCAACCGTAAGCCAAATCTGCCACCGACAAGAACTTCAAGGCAAAAGCCAATTCCAAGAAACCGAGCGTCACCTTCACACAATTCATCCAATTACCGGATTTCGGCATCGTCTTCAGCCAAGCCGGGAACATGGCAAAGAGGGTGAAAGGCAAGGCCAAGGCAATGGCAAAACCCAACATACCGATAGTCGGGGCAAGAATACTGCCCGACGTGGACACTTCTACCAACAGAAAACCGATAATCGGCCCCGTACAAGAAAAAGAAACCAAAGCGAGGGTAAAAGCCATCAGGAAGATGCTCAACAAACCTGTGGTAGATTCGGCCTTATTGTCTACCGCATTGCTCCACGAAGAAGGCAACGTAATTTCAAAAGCACCGAAGAAACTGGCGGCAAACACCAGCAACATCAGGCAGAAAAAGATGTTGAATACCGCATTCGTGGACAGGGCATTCAGGGCACTGGCCCCGAAAATACCGGTAATCACTAAGCCCAAAAGCACATAAATGACCACAATGCTCACACCATACGTCGCCGCATCGCGAATACCTTTGCGTTTGTCTCCCGAACGTTTCAGGAAAAAACTCACGGTCATCGGGATGATCGGCCAGACACAAGGAGTAAGCAAAGCAACCAAGCCGCCGAGGAATCCCAACAGGAATATCTTCCACCACGTCTGGCTGGCTGCATTGGAGGCATCTTCACCGAAAGCTGCCAACTCATCAATAACGGGCGTCCAATAGTCGCTTGCCGCCACAGCAGCATTACTACCGGCCACCGCAGAAGGTACGGAATCCGTCACGACCAAGCCCGTGGCAACCGTATCGGCCCCTCCGATTACGGGCGCATCTGCTTTTTCCTCTTTCTCCGCTACCGGCGTATCCGCAGTTTTCTCTTTCTGCTTCTGAGGCTCTGCCACAGCATTGCCGGCCGCAGGCTTTCCGCTTCCGGAGAAAGTAAACTCCACATTGGTGGGAGGCATGCAATTCTCATCGTTACAAGCCCCATAGTTCAGATACCCTTTCACGGAATAAGTAGCGTCCGTAATACGCATTTTCTGCGCGAAAACAACCGTATTTTCCATATAGCTGACTTCCATCCCGAAAAGATTGTCGTACGCCTTATGCACCTTTCCACGTGCCGTCAGCTTGCCTACCGGCTCCACTCCTTTCTGTTCATCGAAATTAATGGTAGCCGGAGTAGGGCCGCCGTCCGGAATGTCCGTAGAATAGACATGCCAACCCGCTTCCGCCTTTCCGGTAAAAACAATCTCGAATTCAGAGTCAGACAGTTTCTTTTGAGAAACAGAAAAACTTACCGGGTCGTGAAACTGTGCCCAAAGCGGCAAGACCATGACCCATAATAACAGTAATGAGGTTATTTTCTTCATCATCAAGAATAAAGTTTTTAATTGCAAAGATAAAAAAAGTGGGAGGGGTTTAAAAACGAACCGGAAAGAATCTACCTGTTTTTACAGTTTTTTAGTTTTACAACATTCATGCGCCGAAACAAAAAAAGTCTGCCTGAAGGATCCAGACAGACTTTCAATGTTATGCTTTACTGTAAAATTACAACTTCGGACCTGCTGCAACCAAAGCCTTACCGGCTTCGTTACCCGTGAACTTCGCAAAGTTCTTGATGAAACGGGCAGCCAAATCCTCAGCCTTCTTCGTCCACTCTGCAGCGTCAGCGTAAGTGTCGCGAGGATCGAGAATCTTCGGATCAACACCCGGCAACTCCGTAGGAACAACGAAATCGAAGTAAGGAATAGTCTTCGTAGGAGCCTTGTCGATAGAACCGTCCAAGATGGCATCGATGATACCACGAGTATCGCGGATGGAAATACGCTTGCCCGTACCGTTCCAACCCGTGTTCACCAAGTATGCCTTGGCACCTACCTTGTTCATCTTCTTCACGAGCTCTTCAGCATATTTCGTAGGATGCAAGCTCAAGAAAGCAGCACCGAAACAAGCAGAGAACGTCGGAGTCGGTTCAGTGATACCACGTTCCGTACCGGCCAACTTGGCAGTAAAACCAGACAAGAAGTAGTATTGAGCCTGCTGGTCGTTCAAAATAGAAACAGGAGGCAATACACCGAAGGCATCAGCAGACAGGAAGATTACCTGCTTTGCGTGAGGACCCTTGGAAATAGGCTTCACGATATTCTCGATGTGGTAAATAGGATAAGATACACGTGTATTCTCCGTTACGCTCTTATCTGCAAAATCAATCTTGCCGTTAGCATCTACCGTTACATTCTCCAACAAAGCGTCACGTTTGATAGCCTTGTAGATATCGGGCTCGGATTCTTTATCCAGATTGATAACTTTAGCATAGCAACCGCCTTCGTAGTTGAATACGCCTTCGTCGTCCCATCCGTGCTCGTCGTCACCGATCAACTTACGTTTCGGGTCGGTAGACAAAGTCGTCTTACCGGTACCGGACAAACCGAAGAAGATAGCAGAGCTGGTGCCGTCCATGCTGGTGTTGGCAGAGCAGTGCATAGAAGCGATACCGCGCAAAGGATTGAAATAGTTCATCATAGAGAACATACCCTTCTTCATTTCACCACCGTACCAAGTGTTCAAGATAACCTGTTCGTTGGTCTTCAAGTTGAATACAGTAGCTGTTTCAGAGTTCAGACCCAGTTCCTTGTAGTTGTCAACTTTTGCCTTAGAAGCGTTGAATGATACGAAATCGGGTTCTCCGTAGTTAGCCAGTTCTTCAGCAGTCGGGCGGATGAACATGTTAGTTACGAAGTGAGCCTGCCATGCCACTTCCATGATGAAACGTACTTTCATACGAGTAGCGGGGTTGGCGCCACAGAAAGTATCAACAACGAACAGACGCTTGCCGCTCAATTCCTTTACAGCCTTAGCCTTTAGGTCAGCCCAAGCTTCTTCAGAGCAAGGTTTGTTGTCGTTTTTGTATTCTTCAGAAGTCCACCATACAGAATCCTTGCTGGCTTCATTCATTACGAAGAATTTATCTTTAGGAGAACGACCGGTATAGATACCTGTCATTACATTTACAGCACCCAGTTCAGTTACCTGACCTTTTTCAAAACCTTCCAAACCTGGTTTGGTTTCTTCTGCGAACAGTACATCGTAAGACGGGTTGTGGATAATTTCCTTCACGTCTTGGATACCGTACTTGCTTAAATCTAAATTTGCCATTTTTTAATGATTTAATTTGGTTA
>ENA-OZSL01000426-OZSL01000426.1-human-gut-metagenome-genome-assembly--contig:-NODE-426-length-15624-cov-8.266620_pt1 | contig 15624 bp, 20 predicted proteins | sample MGYA00244124_ERZ653970 | MGnify/ENA primary metagenome ERZ653970 (study PRJEB26926, sample SAMN06164513) | human gut metagenome | biome: ENVO:00009003; feature: ENVO:2100002; material: ENVO:00002003... | reverse complement strand
CGCTGTCAGCACGCATTTCGCTCCGAAGGACTTGCGGCGGATTTTTCTGATTCATGGTTTTCTCTCCTTAAAGGCCGCAGAATTCAGCCTGTCGAAGTTAAAAACGGGTTTTGCCACACACCGGCATTGGTAGTCCTCTCCGGGATTGCAGTGCCGACCACTGTATACCTTTCCGTGTTTGGTCATATACCACATCGCCGGCGGGTCATCGTATCGGAATTTCTTTCCATTAAGTTCCCGGTGGCATTCACGCACGCGCTCATCGCCTGAAGAACTCCAGATGTATTCCTCTACCCCGGCGGACTGCTGCCGCACACGGGTGAGGTCTGCGCTCAGCGTGCCAACTTGGTCACGCGCCAAAAGGTTTGCTTTCGACTTGGTCACACCGAACCGGCGCTGGATATCAGCTGATATCGCCGCTGGGGTGCGCCCTTTGGAAAAGCCCTCGATAACGATGCTCTCCATATCGTCAAAGTAGCCACTTTCGATGCTGGTAATGAAACTGACGTTCTGCTCCACCCATCTTTTAAGCATCAGGTCGTATCTCTCTCCGAGAAAGAAATCATCGTGAATGTCAATGCCCAGCGTGGCACGCACGCTGCGTTGCCATTCTTTGAGTTGCCGCCTGTCCGTGTAGTCTGCACAGCGGCGGACATCCCGTTCCAGCGGGTCGGTTTTCAGCCGCCGACTGAGCCGATCACGCATAATGCGGAACCTGTTCTGGATGCGGCGAACCATATCGCTGTCCCCATCATGTCTGATGCTTTCAGGCCCGGTTTCCTGTTCTTCTGCAATGATGGACATAATTTCAGGCATTGATTCTCGCACGACCGTTCGCAATTCTTTCAGCCTCCGGTTCTCAATTGCCCGCATTTTGCTTTCGGCCCACTGCGGATATTCCGGGTCGATCTTTGATTTTCGCGTCATGGCGGGTCGGCCAAGTGCGCCGGGCCCATTGTTTTTTACAGGCATAGATACCTCTCTATCTTTGTGGAAACAGGCGTTTCCTGTCGGCATGGAAAAAGCCCTGCATCAGCCAAGGGGATGCAGGGCTTTTGTTCTTATGGCACGCAGCACTTAAACTTGTGACCTTTTGCTTACAGCAGCGCATCCGTCAGGGGCGAAGCGGAAGGAACATGGCTTATGGCACCATGCTGGCTTGTTCATGGTCAAGTCAGAACACTTCGCAGCGGTCTGTTGAGAGTGGGGTCAGCGCTCCCCCGTGCCATCGGTGTGCCGATTACGGTGTACGGCAAATGGTGCTGGCGGTCGGAATTGAACCCACGGCCTGACGGTTACAAATCGCCTGCTCTAGCCCATTGAGCTACGCCAGCATGAAAAGTCGATGGTGCCGGGCTCGAACCGGCGGTCAGGGAGTCAAAGTCCCATGCCTTATCCAACTTGGCCAACCATCGATGTGGAGCAGCCAACGGGCCTCGAACCCGCAACGTCCTGCTTGGAGGGCAGGCGCTCTACCAATTGAGCTATGACTGCAAACAAAAAGAGCCTTTGCAAAGGACGTTTTCACGTCACCTGCAAAGGCTCCTGCCTATATTTTATTCTTCGTCTTCTTCCGGTGCCTGAAACTCTTCCGGAATTCCATCCGGGAAAAGAGAATCGAAGAAGTCGATCAGATCTTTCAGGCTTGCTTCAGGATTTGCTTTCATGTACTCCAGAACTTCCTTTTCGACATGGCATTGTTCTGGCGCATTCAGCATCCAAAGAAAATCTGCTTCTTCTTCATATTCGGCATCATCTGCCGGGGTGTAATGCTCTCTCAGCCATTCCACGTATTCCGGTTCTTTTTCCATGAATTATCCCTCACTTCGGCTTTTTCTTCTTTGCGGCGTAAGAAATCTTCAAGCGGGTCTGTACGTCAGAGCCGCCATATCCATCCGCTTGCGCTCGATAGATATTATTTGCGTCAAACGCCTGCCTTGGCCCATCTTCCGGTTTCAATCCGGGATATCTTGTCATATAGATACCGCAAACCTGTGCATATTTTTTAGGGCTCATTTTGACCTTTGATGCCTGCCGTTGCTTGGACGGTGCATACTTGGTCTTTTTCTTTGCCTTGGCATCCCGCGCTTTCAGGATTTTTGCTACGCTCGGTGGCACATCATCAGGCTGTGACTTTATTGTATCAGATTTTTCTTGTTTTGTCACCGATGATTTTTCGCTCTTTGAAGAAGACGAGCCACCCGAACTGGTAAACTTTCCGGCCTCATCGCGCTTGTGCTTGCTGGAGTCGAAATCGTCCAGTGTCAAACCAAGCTGGTCAATGTATTCTTCCACGCTCCTGCGGAACGGCTCGAACACCAGACCACCGGGAACATCCTGAGCAAGGATTTGTTCCGGGGGCATCCATGTAGCCGTGAACATTTCTTCCTGGTCGCACCGCGGTACGCCATCATAGGCGTTGACGCGGTAGATTTGAACAGGAAGAACTTCATCCGGCTTTCCTTTGCAGTTGCCCAGATAGGTGATGCCACCAACGTCGATGTTAAATTCTTCTTTCGCTTCCCTGCGGAAAGCTACGCTCGGCGTTTCTCCCGGTTCGATGTGACCGCCGGGGCCACACCATCCCTGACCATCGGAACGCCTGCCACAAAGGATTCTGCCATCGTTCAGGACAAAGCCTGCCACATAGCCACAATCTCCCTCATCGGTAACAATGGGATTCTCCTGCCGGCTGAAATCTCCAGATGTAGGAATCTGCCCTCTGGCATCCGTCAAGCCCCAATCCTGTTCCTGATTGAGGTCTGTTTCCGTGAGGATGTTTTCAGGGTCAAACTGCTCATCCTGCACCAGCGCCCGGCGGACCTCGGCAGACTCCAAGATTCCGTTCGTAACGTATGTGGATGCGGTCTGTGCTCTGGTAAGCTGGGCTGCTGCCACCGCCTGATCCTGCGTTGCTTTTTCATCGTCAGACGGGCTCCATGCGCTCTTGTAAGTGACGGTATACTCCGGCACTTCCTTGATTTCGCCGCTCCATACCATGCCGCGCAGGACAAGTTCCACAAGTGTCCGGGTGTTGTCGCGCAAATCGCCGGACTGGATGCCTCCCACGAACTCTTTGTAATTTTCAAGGTCACTTTCGCCAGTTGCGTTCTCGCCCGCCGGAGAGCGGCCAAAGAGCCGTGTTTGCGGGATATGGCTCACAGCAGACAACATAGCACAGGCATTGTCCAAAATGTCTTTAACGCCCGCCACAGACAAGGATTGAATACCAAGATCCTCACCGTCTGCGTCGATAAAGACCATGTTCAGCAGGTTGCGGGCAAGGTCAATCATTTCCATACGCTGAAGAACTGCATCCTCACCGTCTGCCGTAGAAAGCACATTGGCAAGATTCTTCATCTTGTAGATTGCCATAGACAGCCGTTCCAGCAAGCGAATGGAATAGCCCGGCCCGATGCTTGCATTCCGCAATTCCTCACGGATGCGCATATACTCCGGGATGCCCCACGTCCTGTAGAGGTTGGCCAGCGTAGATCCTTCTGGGATGTCGGAATTATGGAAAATCAGGCAACGGGAAGAATGTACGGTGTAGTTGCCGTACACGCTGTTCACCTGATAATACTCCGGGATGCCGGTGCCGCCCTTGCGGTAGTCTTCATCGTCCGGGTTGTTCTCATATCCGTTGATCCACAGCGGAAGCATCTCATTTCGGCCATACACCAGCAGTTCATCAACGCCGTGCACGTCCCGCCAGTTCAGCGGTTCCTGCAAGAGCCGGCCATCATCCACCAGAATAACGACAGCGGCACCACCAAACAGCCGGGCCCACCGAAGCGCCTTTGACAGCTTGCTCTGGTAGTGGATGGTCTGCAGGCGGTCGTCCAACTGCTTTTGCAGGTCTTTGTCCTTGATGCCAAGGTCAATGCCGTTTTTGGTAGCATCGTCCGCAGGGGCATCAATGATGGTTGCAAACAGGCCGTTACCCGCGTACAAGTCAGCCAGTTCCGCATCGCTCACAGCGGTTCCGGATGCCCACTGGTAATACTCGGTGCTGTCGTGCTGGGTGCCATATTTGTTCAGCACATTGTAATAGCCGTCAAGGCGGAGTTGTGTTTTGACTTTGCCGGGAATAACTTTTTTCACCTTTTCTCCTTTCCGGCTATGCTATTATGCTATCAGGTTGCGGATATCAAAGATGCCGCCCTCATACAGGGCAAGAGCCACGGCATCGGCCCGGTCAGGGCTGGTCAGGCCGCGCTTCTTTAGCGCCTCCTTGCTTTCAAGTTTCAGCTTGGAGGGCGCGCCGCTGAAGATGTACTTGCGGGTCGTGAGCTGACCTATCAAGGTCGCGTCATCCGGCAAATGCAGGAGACCAGACGCCGCCATGTCGCGCAGGACAGCCCACATCCATGTTGAAATATCGGCATATCTCCCGGCGGCTTCCTTGTCAGGAACAGCAGACGAGAAATTGACAGGAACAACCATGAGTTTGTTCAGCTTCTGCCGAATCTTCTCCCTGTTGAGAATATCCGTCACTCCGCCGCCCACACCCGTATCGTCAATAATCGCATAGATCAGACCGCGATACTGCGGATGCGCTGTGCGCAGGGCCTTGTACATTTCGATAATGTCATCGGCTGTTGCGTACAGGTCTTGGCCGTGGCGCGTGATCAGCTTTTGAATGTCCCCGTCAATGTTCTTTGCAATGGCGGTGTCGTCGTTGCCGAAGCGGGCCACATCGCACCCAATAGAAATTCTGGTCGGAATGCTGTGCTCAAGCGGTTCAGTATTGACCGCTTTTGTGGCAAGCGCCATTGGAATAAAGACGTCGTCCTCATTTTCCGGGAACTCGCCGTCAACACGGACGCGGACCACATTGCTGTTCTTGCCGAACTTTCGCTCCAAGTCAGCGATATTTTGCTTATTCGTGCGGGGGCTGTCCCTGCTGGACACCTTCATGCAGTAGTAGGACTGGGCATCCACGGTGTGCGAATCGTGGAATGTGCCAGTGTTCTGCGTTGGGTTTCCGCACATCAGTAAGCGGTTGTTATCGCCGGACAATGTGCCCTGTATGGCCTCCATGATGGGGTCAGCAACGCCGGATGCCTCGTCCACCACGAAAAGCATACTGTCTCCGTGAAAGCCCTGCATATTCTCTGGCTTAGTGGCTGTACGGGCCACGGCGAACCAGCGTTTCTCATGTCCTCTCATGTAGACACGGGTCTTTGTCCATACAAGCATGGCCTGCAAGACAGGACTGCGCTCCTGCCACTTGGCAATCTCAGCCCAGAGCACATCGTTCAACTGCTGGCGGGTCGGTGCCGTGCACACGACGCGGGGATACGGGAAGCAAGCCAAGAACCAGAGCACCAAGTTTGCTTCAAAAGCTGTTTTTCCAACGCCCTGTCCTGAACGGATGGAAACTTTGCGGTGCTGTGCAATGGCCGTAGCCGCTTCTTTTTGCCATTTATCCGGCTTGAAGCGTGTAACCTCTTTGAAGAACAAGCAGGGGTCTTTGCGGTACAGCTGGAGCCGTTTGGCGAAGACTTCACGTTGTCTCAGCGCCATCGTTCTCGCCCTCCACTTCTGCATCCGCCGCCTCGACCGCCGCCACCCAGTCGTCTACCAGCTCATTCTTGCCGCTGTTGCTCATTCTGCGCAGGTCGGCAAGCTGCTGTATCACCTTAGACTTCTGGCGCTGTACATCGGTCAATAGCCGCTCTAAGCGCTCCACGATAAGGTAGCTTGATTCGGTGGTGGTTGATGTCTCAAGGCTGGTGCCAGGAAGGCGCTCTTCCCTTTGCACCTTTGCATCTATCCGCTCAATGTAAACCTCCTTGTCGTTAGCCTCTTTTTCTTTATCCTCATCCAGCCGGGTAAAAGACCTGCTGGATTTTGATGTATGCACCGACTGGATGTGCTGCTTCTTTTCCTGCGCCGCCGTGATGCGCTGGAGGAGGAACGCTTCGCGGGCGGTCAGCAGTTGAAGCTCCTGTATCAGCAGGTCCTCTGCTTCCACATCTTTCGTGCAGTCCTGTATAGCTTTCTGGTTTTCTTCGGAAAATGCGCCAAACATCACCGCAGACCAGCCACCGTGTTTCAAAGCATTCTGGTTACCCGGCGGCGCCCCGCCATGATTGCCAACAGCATTGACATTCCCTTTCGGCGCGCCGCCGAGATTCGGCCTCTTCTCAGGCTGAGCCGCCGGGGCTTGTGGGGTGCGTTTTGAAGATGCACCTTTTGGGTGCGACGGGGTGCGCTTCTTGGGTGCACCCTTTTGTGCATCCCAATACCGCTTTTTCCAAGACTTGACCGTGTTCAGCGATACACCCAGCTTCTTTGAGATCTCGGTGCATCCCATCCCTTTCTTATAAAGGGTGAACGCCTTGTCTCGCGTTTCCATCTACATCGCCACCACTATCCTTTTTCATTTTCTGTCCCGGTGTCGGGCCGGGCAGTTGTGTTGTTCCGAAGAAAAAGCGCCAGCTCTTTGCAGAGCCAGCGCCGCGCCACCCTCTTACACGATTCTTGCAAGAGCGGTTTTAGAAATCATCATGTTGCCGAGTTCCACGGCTAAGAAAGTGCCAACGAACAGCCCTGCGGCCGTCAGCGGGAACGGCGCTCCCACCATTGCGTACAGCTCCACTCCGATGAACAGAGCCACGGACAAAGAGAGGATAACAGCCTTCCACAAAATCCCCAGCTTTTTCCACGGCCCCCAAACAACAAGGAGATACGCTGCTCCCTCGGCCATCAGACCAAAAGCCACATCGACAGGTCCAAACGGGCTGGTTGCGTTTGCGATTGCGATTCCCAGCAGAACCGCCGGGGCATATCTCTTGTCTTTGAATGGGAGCGCACAGAGCATATTTGCAACCCGGAATTGGATTGCGCCCCACGACAGGGGGTTCAATGTGGTCAGTGCCACATACAGTGCCGCGACAACGGCGGTCTGGCAAAGAGCACGAGTATTTTTCATCTTGCGCCCCTCCCTTATACTGTTACCGTTACATGGCCGTGCACACCGTCGGTCACATCCGACTCGACCTCGACCCAGTAGGGATGAATCTCCCCCGTGAGCCACTGCTTCAGCTTGCAGGCGGCGTCCTCAATGACAAGGCTCTTGCCATCCAGCTGCTCACGAATGAACTTGTCGATTTCGCAGTAGTCCGGGATCCACTTCTTCGGAGTGATAGTCACGGTGAAGTTGTTCGTGTAGTCTGCCTCCCCGATAGGGCAAAAGCATCTGCACTTCTGGGTGTACTTGATTTTCGACACCCCATACTCATTCTTGAACTTAGGCATTTTCCTCTCCTTTCGGCTTCTGGACGATGAACAACAGCTCTTTCGCCTCACGCGGGAATGGGATAGCCATAAACGCTGTGAGGAACGCAGACGGGACATAGGACTTCATGCGTTCATAGAAATCCTTGAGCGCCGGCGGCTGTTTAGAATAAAACTCATCCATTTCGCGGACGCTGGTGACCAGACCGACCTCCTGCACAATACTGAATCCGATTTCGGTCAGCTTGGCTTTCAGTTCATCGTAGCCCCACTCATAGACATGAGCGCGGTACTGGGTCTGATACCCATTGCCTGGGGTGTTCGGACAGGAGAGGAACATCTTTGCACCCGGCTTCATCACTTTGTAGCATTCTGCAAGGCTTTTTGCGCCGTCCGTAGGGTGCATATGCTCGATGGCGGAGGTGTAAATCACGAAGTCGGCAAAGCCCGCCGGGATGACCTTAGACATTTCTGCGACGTTGCCCAGCTTCCAGCCCACCCGGAACGGGTAGTAGGAGGCCAAATCCTTGGGTTCGAGGTTCTTTGCAGTTGCGCCGCGCATCGCTTCCTTGATGTTCGCCTTGCTGATGTCCACTCCAGTGTAGGATGCAATGTCCTTTGCGTAGTAGCGCAGCAGCGGGAGCATCAGAGAGCGCCCACAGCACACATCCAGCACGTTCATCCCCTTTTTCGCCATATGGGCGGCGGCGAGGTGCTGGATATAGTTCATAACGTCCAGATTGGTGAAAAATCCGTCTCTGAACTGCATATAAAAATTCCGCATCTGGTAGGTGGTGCAGAGAATCTTTTCCCTGTCCATGCCATCCTCGACGCGGTAGACGATTTCTTTATCCACGCCATTTTCCTTTCGTATCAAGGTATTTCTGGTACTTTATCCACTCTCTCAACGAGTACTCCCGGCGGCGGCGATAGTCTGCGCCGATCATCCCCTTGGGCGGTCTGACCACGACCATCTCTGTGCCATTGAAGTATGACAGCCCTCCGAAATTGACCTGTGTGGTCCATGTCGTGCTGTCCACGCTGTAAAAGCCGAAACTCACTGCATCCTTTTTGGTGTACCCCAGACCATGCACCCGCACCCCGCAAGAATTTGCATACTGCACCAAACGACGGATATAGCCGTACTCGCTGGGCTGTATGTGCTTGATTGCAAAGCCGCCGATGCCGATATAGGGATAATCCCTACACAGGCGCTTGAACTCGTCCAGACCACGGGAGCGATGCCAGACTGGAATGCTTTGCTTTCCTGTCTCTGCTTCAAGGCGCGCTCTCATGCGTTTTACAGCGTCATAACCTACGATGGAATCCACATCCAGCTCGAAGAAATGCTGCACGTTGTTGCGGTTGATAAAGTCGATGTACCGACTCAGGTAGCCATCCCAATCTACTGGCTTTGAAGACGCTTCTATGCCGTGCATAAAAGTAAATGCCCCGCTGTCGAGCAGGAACATTTTCCATTTTGGAATCTCTTCGATTTGCCATGGTCGGATATAAAAGAAGCTCTCCAGAACATATTCTGGATGGTACTCTTTCACAATCTTCTCGGCTGGGAATGTACCTGCCAGACATAGCCTCATGTCTCAAACCATTCTCCGCAATGCGGACATTGGATGAGCTTAGAGCCGCTCTGCTGCGGCACAGCGAGCTGAGAAGATTTCAGTTGGGTAGATTGCTGAGTCTCGGTGCTCTGCTCTGCATCGGCCGCTTTGGGCGGCTGCTGGACGGGTTCCGTAAAGAATTCCTCGAAATCGGCATCCTCCACTTCCCGAAGAAGCCCATCAAGCTCCACCTCGCTGAAACCCGTGTCCGTCAAATCAACGTCCAAGGCTTTCAGCGCGTCCATTTCAGTGCGGAGAATATCATCATTCCATGAAGAAGCCTCAGCCACCTTGTTGTCTGCAATGCGGTATGCGCGGATTTGCTCATCCGTCAGGTCATCGACCCGAATACACGGCACTTTGTCCATGCCAAGCCGTTTTGCGGCCTCATAGCGGGTGTGTCCTGCGATGATAGTTCCTTTTCCGTCGATGAGGATAGGGACACGGAAGCCAAACCGCTTGATGCTCTGCGCAACAGGCTCAATGGCCGCTTCGTTGTTCCGGGGATTGTTCTCATAGGGATGGATCTGCGAAATATCCTGATACACTACTTGCTGATTCATTTTTTCTCCCTTCTTTGCTATCCCGCTGGCGTTGCGGGTCAAATTGGGGAGCGGCGGTTTTCTGCCTCCTTTCCGGGCATAAAAATACCCGCTCGGTGGCGAAACCGGGCGGGCAATGCGCTATGATTAGAATTTTACGGTATTATTCTACCACATTTTTCATGCCGTGTAAATGACATGATTTTGACATTGGCCTACTCCATGTCCAAGGCATCAATGCCGAACATGAGCGCCGAGATTTTTTCAATGGCCGCGTCGTGGTCTCGGTATGCCTGACGGGTGCTCACGCCCTCCAGCGCCGCAAGCTGCTCAATGGACTTGGCCTCGTCGTCAATGTACATCGCTTTGATGATGCGGTAGCCGCGCTTATGGGCCTCATTCTTGCTCTGTTCGCAGTACGTCTCGTACAGGGCCAGCATCGAATCAATATGACGAACCATGATTTTTGTACGGCGGCAGGAGTTGCGGATCGATTCGACCGTAATCGTGTTATTGCGCTGAAGCATCATATCAAGCAGTTCCAGCGCGGTTTCTTCTTCCTTACCGTCATGGTCACCCGTTTCGTCCGTATAGACCGCACCCGTGCAGTGCTTCTTGAACATCCGATAGTTTTTCAGCAACAGCTTCGTATTCCGAAGCCGACGGTCACAGCGGCCTGCGGCTTTGCGGGCCTGTTCTGCGATAACTTCCTTGGCGCCCTCACGAGCAGCCTTTCTTGCGGTTTCCTGAATAACGGCCATCATTTCTTCCGGGATAGTCATTTTGCGCACCCTCCTGTTCTATCGTTGCCAAAATACATCAATTTAGGTATAATAGACTTGCTCTATCGGGGGATTGCGCAAGCGATCCTCTTTTTTATTACTCAGATAGATTTCATCCTGCGGGTCACCTCGCTCTGACTCAAAACCGCCAGCGGCACACGCTTGATGCCCCGCTCTGCCGCCATCTTAGCCGATACGGCCTCCATCGCCCGCAGCATATCCGCACTCTGGGTCTCTGCGAAGCCACCGGGCAGGATATGATTCTTGCTTTCCCGCATATCGTTGACTTTGAGCTCTTCCTGCAAAGCCTGTTCCGAACAGCGGCGAAGCAGCTCCATTGCGTAGGCTTCACCGTCCTGCTCTACCCATCCGATGTACTGCCGGTAATTATCCAGCGTTTCCCGCTTCAGGCGGGCAAGCCGTTCCTTACCGAAACCGAAGGTCAGGCGCGTTGTCGCCGCCATAACCAACCATGCAATTTCTGCACCCTCATTCTGGGCCATGCGAAGCTGTTCTTCCTTGCGGTTGCGCGGGGCCTTGGTCTGCGGAAGCCGGACCTCAAAATCACAGATGCCCTTCAAGTCCTCCCGCATAGCATCCGTTGCGCTTTTGCGGTTCTCGGTCAGGATTTTTGTTTTGTACCGCTGCTGAAACTCGTGCATTTCATTACAGGCCCGCTCTAGGCGCGTAGCTCCAATGCCCTCTTCCTGGTGCATGGCCACTACCATACACCAAGTGAAGATCTGCGCCGTCTTATCCCGTTCATCGGCCCGCTGCTGGCGAATGTTCTTCATCTGTTTTGCCATCTCCAATCTTTGCACCCCAAAATTTTTGCCAAGAGCCTTTTTGTTTTGCTGCAGTCCCAATAGTTCTTACACCACTGGCACCGGCCATTGCACAGGAACGCCAGATGTGCTTTCATGTGCCCTCCTTTGCATTTTTGACCTTCGGGCCCGCCATGTGATTCACAGCCCAGGACCAGCCCGCCATGGGCAATGCGGCCACGATCAGGACAATAGACGCCAGCGCCGTCACCGTCTGGTCTGAAATAACTTCACGAATCAGATTCATTTTTTTCTCCCTTTCCGCACGCCGATTGAAGTACTTAACCGGGGAAACTCCGCGTTCATTACAGTCTTTGTTGCTGAAACTGACGATGGCACCGCAAGTTCTCTTATTGGTGCACCGAATACATTTCACGCCCGTACCACTCATAACTTCATAGGTAGATGCGCCGCAGAACGGGCATTCCTTGCTCTTAGGTTCAACGTGTGCTTTCATTTGCTTGCTCCTCTCTGTTCCAGTCTTTTACGGGTGCATAGTACCCACACATCATGCAGCAGACAATTCTGCGACGGCTCCCCAGCAATACGATAAGCCTTGGCGTCGTACTTCTAAAAGGTTTTCCCCATGCCAGAAATCTGCTTCCGCATTTAGGACACGGGAGAACCGCACCTGTTTTCTCCATCAGGATCCTCCCCTGCGCACCGGCTTCTTGCCATTCCCGGCAAACTTTTCAGGCCGTTCATCACTCATGCCGCGAGCCAGAACCAGCGCCCTCTGGTCGTTCGGCATCTGGTAGGTGCAGCCAGTCGCAACGTGAATATACAAATCATTCGGAACGGCGCGGGCAATTTCCGCCGTTTCGTACTGACCCAGACGATATACCGCGCCGCCACCGGTAGGAACCGCTTTGATTTCGTGTTCGGGACTCACATACACGCTGGTGCACTGGGCAATGTTCGTGATGGAGTCCCATTTTTTGTTCATGACGTACATTCTGCATCCTCCACATAGCGCCAGCTCTGGGGCGGGCTGGTAATTTCCACAGGCCGCATACCAAACCGTGTCTCTTGCAAGCCAGTGAGTTCTCGCAGGTCGAGTGGTCGGTCATAAATTTTCAAGTTGGAAATGTGCCATCCCCAGCCGGGGTGTATCCCAAGATATTTAGAGAGCTGTTCGTCGGTCAGGCAAGTAGTAAGTTCCTCTCGCTGGACATTTCGGTACTCATCGTTATTTTCTGGCATGGTGTAAACCGGCAAATCCAGACTTGGGGCTGTAAAATTGAACCCCACGCTATCTCTATCGACCTTGTAAACCTCATCGCAGACAAACTCACCAATTACTTTTCTGTCCATCTTCCGCAAGCCCTTTGGTGACCTCATTAGCCATCCGCTATTGCCGGAACAGTAAATGTACACCTTAAACGGCGTTTCGAGCTTTGGGCAGGTCTTGCGCACTTCAACCGTTTTCATCCCGGCCCAAATCAACTTGCACCAGTTTGGACGGACGCTCAGCAAAACAGCTTTACTCACTTTGCACCTTCCCGCCGTCCAGGTCGCCTTTGAGCTGTTCGAGCTTTTCGAGAACGATCTGCTGTACCTCTTCAGGCTTGCCGACGATCTCAACGAGCTGCGCCAGCATGATGTAAATATCCGCGATTTCTTCCCTGACGCTCTCGTGGGCGACCTTGATCTTCGCACCGTTGCGGTAGTTGAAGGTTACGGCCCGCTGGAGATTGCAGATTGCCTTCGTGAGCTCTGACATTTCCTTGATCGCCATCTGGAGCTGAGGGGCGGTGCCGTACCGATTGATCGCCCGCCGGATGGTACTCAGACCGTAATTAGGAATGACCGGGATTCCTGCATCCTCGTACCATTTGAGCTTTTCCCGCAGGGTCGCGTAGGCCCACAAAATCGTGTAGTGCTCTGCGATCAGTCCATCAATGCTCTGCTTCGGGTCGTCGAAGAGGTGATCGGTCAGACTTTCGGAGAGCTCCATATCGTTGCAGCCCAGATCGATGCTGCTGCCATGCCCCTTGACTAGCTGCCGCGCATACTCGGTCAGTGCCATTTCAGGTTGCCGCAGCCATACCCAGCCGTCCTCGCTGACGTCAGTAAAGTTGAGGGCAGTCTGAAAATTGTCCACCGGGTTGTCGGTCGTCAGCCTCGGAACACTCTTAATCTTTTGCTTATCCATTTGCTCACCCTTCTTTTTGAATCATCGTCATATCGTAGCCGCTCTCCACAAACTTCACGCAAAGGTCGTGATTGATTCCATTTCCGAGATATGTATAGATGTCCGTCATTTCCTCTAACGTAAAATTCGTACCCAGCAGCTTGTTGATGCCCTCAAAATGAAGTTTTCTTTCCTTGGGCGAAACTGCTTTAATTGCAGCCCACGTAAGCCACTCCAGAATCTTTGCTTTCAGCTGGGTTTCGTCGGTCACATCTTTCAGGCTGAAGCCAGAATCGGTTTTCAGGCTAAAAATGAGTTCGTTTTGCATATTCACGAACGCCTGTGGAAACGCCGCCTGAATTCTTCTTGCCCACGAGGTATCGAAAATGCTGAACTTTTCTACACCGCCTGCGACTTCCAGCTCTTCTTTTGCCTCTTCTTTGGCAAGGAAGTCAATCGTATTTTCGACATCTGCCAGCGTGTGAATATGTCCCAGTGAACTTTCCATGCTCAGCACAGCTTTCAGCTGGTCAGCGTTAAGCGTTCTCATTTTTCACTACCTCCTTCGGCGGCAAAGGCATCCAGCCCACCACGGGGCAGTCTATCTTGTTGTTGTAAACGTCGTCCGGGTTGAAGTGGCGGTATTCCCACCAGCCTTCCGGGATTCGGTAGCCGTCCCGTTCCTCGTCGTATGTTCCCCAATCGGGAAGATATTCCCAATTCCATTCGCTGTCCTCGGAGAAAACATTGCCGTCCTCGTAGTGCGCCGTTGTAATGCCCATATAGCCATTACAACGGTACAAAACCAGCACTTCCGTTTCGACCTTCGGAGGATCCTTGTCGGGGTCGCGCCAGAAAGAAAAGAGCGCTTCTTCCTGTGCAACAGGAAGTTTCTCGACCTTTTCCCGCGCTACCCGGAGAGTCGCAGAAACAACATCATTCGCACTCGGCTTCTGAATCGTGTTATACTCCAGGCATTTCAATACGTCCTCACGGTTGATGTACTCATCCATTGTCTTCCTCCTCATAAATGTCGAGCTTCATGTCCAGTGTGTACGGGGGGCCACCGCGACGTCTGCGTCCGGGTCAAACTGCACGTCCAAGCTCCCATCTTTCAGCGAAATGGTGAGCACACAGTTATTGAGCTTTGTCGTAAAGCTGTCACCATCGTTCAACTTCCCATGGTCAGCCGCGTACAGCTCCAGCGCCGCTTTAATCGCTGCGTTCGACTGTTCCATCAATCCCTTTTCATTCATCTGAAATCACCTCCATCTTCGCCACGTCGAATTTCTCATACTCCGGGTAACAAGCCTTGGCTATCGCTTTTGCCCGCGCCGCTGCGCTTTTACCGCTTCTATCGTCAACCAGCACATACGGCAGGAGTGCAGAGCCACGTTTCCCGGATGCAGCGATAAGCATCTCATACTTTGCCATCGTTTCGTCCTTTCTCTGGTTTCGGCGGGTGCGCTTCGCTCTGGCGGTCTATATCGCCATCCACGCAGCACGCCGCATAAATCAGAAGTGCAGCCATCACCGCCAGAACCACCAGCACAATCCAAAGCCACCTTTTGCATCACCCTCCCAGAAGATTTTTCATCATATATCCGGCCATAGCCTGTTCGTATGCCTGTTTAGGGACATCTGCCGCACCATTCTCTTCCAGCAGCTCTTTGATGCTGTGTTCGCGTCCTGCGCCGTCAATGGCCCGAACTCTGGTACTGCCGCGATTGACCGTCACCGTTTTCTTATCGCGCGGGTGGATGCCGAACGGAAGCTGGAAGCCTTTCTCAAACACCCAGAGGTGATAGCAGTCGCAGACGTCCACCAGCCGGTCCTGCGTTGGGAACACCTCGACGGCAACTCGCTTCTCGCCGAACAGGTCATTTTTAATTTTCATCTTGACGGCCCACGGAATATCCCCGCTGCCGTCGCTCTGGCCGACACCCTCTGCTGCCGTAATCGTGACGTGTTCGACCTTGCCCCATTCCGTGCGGAGCAAACGAGACATCACGCTGTACTTCTGGTCTTCGCTGATCCATGCCCGATCCATCTCCCTCATCCAGCCGTGATAAGGTACTCCCAGCTCTTCAGCTGCCTGTTTCGGGGTAATCGTCTCAATCCACTTCATGTTACTACTCCTTTCCAGTGCTCATGCCCATCAGCTCCGGCGTATCCACTACATTTCCAGCCACCTTTGCGGTCAGAACCAGGCTTGCAAGACCATGCTCGACAAACTCCTTTCGGTTCTCCGAAAATTCCGCGTAGAAACCAATATGGCCTACGCCGTAGTCGATGTATTCGCCGTATCTTACGGCAAAAATCACATCTTTTCCGCATCGATCGTCTTTCAAAATGTCCCCCTCAAAAACAGGTACCCCGTTTCCGTCCGTCAGAGTTGTGTTCATACCGATCGTAAAAGGCTTGACCAGATGGGCGTATGCCGGCTCTTGCTCGGAGTTGATGTACCTGTCTCTTATA
>ENA-OZSL01000376-OZSL01000376.1-human-gut-metagenome-genome-assembly--contig:-NODE-376-length-17640-cov-21.165880_pt1 | contig 17640 bp, 6 predicted proteins | sample MGYA00244124_ERZ653970 | MGnify/ENA primary metagenome ERZ653970 (study PRJEB26926, sample SAMN06164513) | human gut metagenome | biome: ENVO:00009003; feature: ENVO:2100002; material: ENVO:00002003... | reverse complement strand
TCTGTCCTTTCAGCAGGAGCGTATACTCCTGTTTCCAAGCGGAAAATTCCACGGATATGGCATATCCCCGGTAGCTGCCAATCTGCACCGGATCGGAGGTTTTGACCTCCTTGCAGGCATCCAAAAGGGCTGCACCGGCGTTCTCCTTATCGGTCAGCAGATCACCTCGGATTTCCATACCAGCAAAACCGTCCTCCGGGTGCGGGTGCGCTGCCAAAACCTCCAGGTCAGATTCAAAGCCCTTGATAAAACCTTTGTGCTTTTCAATCTCCTCCGGGAAGTATTTGAGCAGCTGGTCCTCCAGACGGTACTGCTTGCTCTGGTGGTCGGCTTTCATCAGCTTCAGCTTGGCAACCTCCACATCCAAATCCATGCGTTCCTTGATACGGGGGTCTCCTGCACACAGGGCCTTGATCTCGGCAAAGGAAAGCGCCGTTTCGTCCACATCATCGCAGGAACGCACCGGCGATTTAGAAGTCATGATCTGACTGATGAATTTTTGCTTATTCTCCACCGTCTGCCAGAGGTATGCGTCAAAGGTTCCTTCGGTCACATAGCGGTACACATGGACAAGAGGATTCTGGTTACCCTGGCGCTCGATACGGCCCTTGCGCTGGGCAAGGTCTCCCGGTCTCCACGGACAGTCCAGGTCATGAAGTGCCACCAGACGGTCCTGCACATTGGTGCCTGCGCCCATCTTGGCGGTGCTGCCCAAAAGGACACGCACCTGGCCGGTACGGACTTTAGAGAACAACTCCTTTTTCCGCACTTCGGTGTTGGCTTCATGGATAAAAGCGATCTGGTCGGCAGGCATTCCCTGAGCAATGAGTTTCTGACGAATATCGTCATATACCGTAAAGACCGGTTCTTGCTCCGGCAGAGGCACAGCGCCTTCCAATGCGTGAAGCAGTGGATTATCCAGCGTTTTCGCCGCCTTGCTTGCAGGAGCTTTTGCCTGCGGTGTAGAAATGTCGCAGAACACCAGCTGGGTCAGCTTGTCAGCTTTGCCATCCCGCCAGATCTGCATGATGTTGTCCACGCACTGATTGACCTTTGTGCCAGGTTCGTCCGGCAGCATCTGGTTGACGATCCTCTGGTCCAGCCCCAGCTTGCGGCCATCCGAGGTAATCTTGAGCATATTGTCCTGGGACGGGTCAACGGTTCCGCTGTGTACCAGCGATGCGCGCTCCGAAAGGGCCTTGACCATTTCCTGCTGATGTTCGGTAGGCTGCGCCACGATGTTGTGGTATTCCACCTCCGGGGTGGGCAGGTTCAGTTGGTCGGCGGTCTTGATGTCCGCCACTTCTTTGAACAGGTTCATCAGCTCCGGCAGATTAAAGAACTTGCTGAATCTCGTTCTTGCCCGGTAGCCGGTGCCTTCCGGTGCCAGCTCCAATGCTGTGACGGTCTCCCCAAATCGGGAAGCCCAGCAGTCGAAGTGGGTCATGTTCAGTTCTTGCAGGCGTTCATATTGAAGATAACGCTGCATGGTGTAAAGCTCGGTCATGGAGTTGCTGACCGGTGTGCCGGTGGCAAAAATCACGCCACGGTTTCCGGTGATCTCATCCATATAGCGGCACTTGGCAAACATATCGGAGGATTTCTGCGCGTCCGATGTGGATAAGCCTGCCACATTCCGCATTTTTGTGTATAGAAACAATGTGCAGCACCTCTGCGGCTGCGAAGCAGTCCGCAGAGTAGTCTGCTTTGTTGTGATAGGTAACTTTTTGACGTAATCTCCAAGTTTTCCCCCACCTCACGCCGGGCGTGCACCTTTCAGCGCACCCGGCGTACCATCAAATCGATTTACTTTCTTCCTTCAGATTTCAACACTGCTGTGTTCTCACGGACACAGAGTGGTTGTAAATTTCACAGTTTAAGTTTTTCGCGGTATTTCATGATTTTGCCTACCGTCTTTGCATCAAGTTCAGGCGGTATTGGACTGTTGTGAACCATGCGGTGGCATGGTTCACACAGCCAAACCAGATTTGGCACTTTATTGATTCTATCAAGTGGAAGCTTGTTTTTAACGTGGTGACAATGCTTTTGAAGCACGGGTGAGAAGGCATTTCCACAGCATTTACATTTTCCTTTGTCCCTGCTGTAAGCATACTCCCGGTTCATATAATACTCAAAATTCATCCTTCCCTTTGCGTATGCTGACATTGCAATATCGTTCGGGGAGTTAACGGATGGACGGTCACATGGCAGTGGCTTGTGCTTAGCACGATAGCTCACATACCGTCTGCGCCCTTCCACTGTATACGGCGTCATTTTCTGGTCAAATGGCTTGGGTTCATAGTGACTATGCGTGATGAACGCATAAGTTATACCAAACCATTTTCCTTCGACCCATACAGCAAATGTCTTACTGTCGTAGCCCTTGTGTCGGTCAGGAAGATTGCAAAGCACCTTCAGCGGCACCTGCATGGAGTTGTACCGTTTGGGGTACAGCTTTTTCCATACAGTCAGTGCAGCGTTGTTTACTCTGCGGTCTATCGCATGGTAGGCATGAGAGCAGATGGATGTCTGCAAGTACTGTGCCATACCCATAATGACAGAGTTGACGTACTGAATTTGCGCAGCCTGCACATTGACTTTTTGACAAAGTTCTATGCGGTGCACTTCTTCGAGCAGTTTCTTAATCTTCTTTCCTAACCGTTCCATATCCGGCAGCGGCTTTCCAACCAGATGTTTCGTCCATGTTGCCGGGTCAGGAGTTTTCCGTTTTCGTTCGGCCTTTACCACAAAGCCAAGAAAGTGTATACCGTTTGTCCGCAGGTCTGTTACATAGGTCTTTTCCTGCGACAATTCGAGTTTCATTCTGTTCCGAAAATATTTTGTCAAGACACGTTTCAAGCGGAGTGCTTCCTTCTCCGTTGACGTCAGAATCACCCAATCATCGGCGTAGCGATAATTGTACTTTGGCGTTACACCAGCCCATTTCAAACGCCTTGTGTCGTTGCCTTTATGCTTGCACTGTCTGTGCGGCTCCATATACATACGACCAACATACCAATCGAAATCGTTGAGATAAACATTGGATAAAAGCGGTGAGAGGATTCCTCCCTGCGGTGTACCAAGCTCTGTTGCCTGAAACAGGTCATTTTCCATATATCCAGCTTTTAGCATCTGACTGATAATTTTCAGCACACGCTTGTCATGGATACCGATTCTCCAGAGTTTTTGGAGCAGTAGGCGGTGATTGATATTGTCGAAGCATCCCTTGATGTCACCCTCAATAGCCCACACGGGTTGGTCGGGCGATTTACATCCAGCATTTATGACATTGATGATACCCCGGATTGCGTGTTTCTGTGCCCGATAGGGGCGAAAGCCGTAGCTTTGCGGATAAAATCTCGCTTCACAGATCGGCTCGATAATGATACGCACGCACTCCTGTATGATCCTGTCCAATACAGTGGGGATACCCAGCGGTCTTTTCTTGCCGTTACTCTTTTCGATATATTCACGGCGGGCTGGTTTGGGGCGGTAGTTGCGAAAACTCGATTGAATCAATAAAATAAGCTCATCTTTGGGCATTTGAAGGTATTTGTCCATTTTTATCTTATCCACGCCAGCAGTTCTGCTGCCTTTGTTGGACTTGATATTGTGGACGGCAGTTACAATGGTCACTTCATTAGCCATCGCTTCCACCAGACCGGTGAACGATACTCCTTGACCGGACTTCTCATAGAGAAAATCCTGAATCTTTTTAAGTTCCGTTTCCGTTGAAAATCTGACGTTCAAATGCACAAGGTTTTCACCTCGCAGTTCGTCACCCATCTTTCAGGGAGTTATAGGATTTTCGTTTTGTGAAATTTACAAATCGATTTGACTCGTATCCTTCGCCATGGAATATTTCAATTCCGTATGACTGGCATTACCCAGCCCAGACTACTATGATACGGCTGACTTCCTGTTGTTTTCAATGCGCTGTAACGCTCCAACAATAGGCTCTCAAACGTTCCCTAATCTCTATCCTTATTCTGAAACCCTTAGGCCGCTACCTTACACCGGGAAAATCTAACCGTGCTTTGAACCACAGTTGCTGCACGGTTCCTGATGGGGATTTCATCCCACAGGGCGTGTACGGAAAAACCAGCCACACACACTTTTTCCAAGGTTCACCCTTTCGGATGGAGTCAACTCTTACGATGCTGCATAGCTTTCCCTAACGGATAGCCATGGGTTTCGGAAGCCCGCACCATTATTGTCCATGCCTCTTTGCAGAGGTTTAGGTTTTCAGGTTACGCCTTCACCACGCTCTGTACAATGCACACTTACAGGTGGCAACGCACAGTGGAGTATTAGCTCTCGTACTGTCTTGAATTTTGACCTATTCTCTGGAACTTTGTTCCTCGACATTGGTTCTGTACGGCAGAGGAATTTCACCCCTGATTTTGAGATTAAAGTTCTCTGTGATATTTTCTTATTGCTAAGTGCAATCACATGGTGCTTTTCGTCCTTGCTGTCAACAAGGGCTTATGCACAACGTTTCGCACGGTTTTTATAGTTGTGGGCCTCGTCCACAAACAAACGGTCCACACCCAGCTGCTCGAAGGTTACCACATCGTCTTTTCGCCCCTCGGCTTGCAGCTTTTCCAGTCTGGCTTCCAGAGACTTTCTGGTACGCTCCAGCTGCTTGACGGTAAAACGCTCGCCGCCACTGGCCTGTACCTCTGCAATCCCCTCAGTGATCTCGTCGATCTGTTCATAGAGAAGCCGTTCCTGACGCTCCCGGCTGATGGGGATACGCTCAAACTGGCTGTGTCCCATGATAATGGCATCATAATCACCCGTCGCAATACGAGCGCAGAACTTCTTTCGGTTATGGGTCTCAAAGTCCTTTTTTGTGGTGACTAAGATATTGGCGGAAGGATAGAGACGCAGAAACTCCGACGCCCACTGCTCGGTCAGATGGTTTGGAACCACAAAGAGAGATTTCTGGCACAGTCCCAGGCGTTTGGCTTCCATCGAAGCAGCTACCATCTCAAAAGTTTTGCCTGCGCCTACTTCATGTGCCAACAGGGTATTTCCTCCATACAGCACATGGGCGATGGCGCTTTTCTGGTGTTCCCGCAGGGTAATGGCCGGGTTCATGCCCCCAAAAGTGATATGGCTGCCATCATACTCGCGGGGACGGGTAGCGTTCATTTCTTCGTTGTACTGGCGCACCAAAGTCTGGCGGCGCTCCGGGTCTCTCCAGATCCAGTCCCTAAAGGCTTCCCGGATCGCCTGCTGTTTTTGGGCAGCCAGGGTGGTCTCCTTGGCGTTCAGCACGCGGCGCTCTTTTCCGTCTGCGTCCTCTATGGTGTCATAGATACGGACATCCCGCAGGTTCAGGCTGTCCTCCAAAATCTTGTAGGCATTGGCACGGCTGGTTCCGTAGGTGGTGTAGGCTGCCACATCGTTGTAGGATACGGAAGATTTCCCCTTGATCTGCCATTCAGCGGTAAAGGACGAATAGTTGACCTCGATACTGCGCTGGAGATAAAACGGGGTGTTGAAGGTCTCGTACATAAACTGCTGGATGTACTCTTTGTCGATCCAGGTAGCGCCCAGACGCACCTCAATCTCCGACGCATCCAGGTCTTTGGGCTGGGCGGCGGTAAGAGCTTCCACATTGACTGCATAAATCGGGTCCTGCTGTGCGGCCCGTTGCGCCTGACGCAGTTTGCGGCGTACATTGCCGGAGAGGTATTCATCAGCAGTCACATAATGGGGTGTGCCGTCTTTCTCCAGCTGTCCCGGTACACGGAAGATTACGCCTTGCAGCTCTCCGGCCAATTCTTCTTTTGTTTTTCCGGTAAGCTGGCTCATATAGTCCATATCCACGCAGGCTTTTTCCGAGATGGACACCGCCAGTGCTTCACTTGCCGTATCCACCACAGCCACCGCCTGATGGGGCTTGATGGTCCGCTTGGTGAACATATCTGCCTTGCGTTCCAGCTTTCCGTCCTCGTCGATGACTTCCAGCGCACAGAGCAGGTAATAGGAAGAATCGTCTGCATAGGCCAGACGGTTTGCACGGTCATTGATGAGACCGTATTTGGCAGAAAAGCTGTCATAGAGGCTGTTCAGTTCCGCCTGCTTCTCCCGAATGGTGCTGTCCGGAACCGCTGCATCCATCTGAAGGTCGATCAGTTCCTGCACACAATCACGCAGTCCCACAAGACCTTTTACACGGGCTTCGGCGGTGGCGTTGAGGTCAGGACGCACCATACGGCTGTTTTCCCGGTAGTACACCTGCCCGTCTACAATGGCATAGGAATAGTTCTTCACATTGGGGTCGGCAGGAATGGAGGTGTCAATAGCTTCGCCTTCGCCCAGCTCCGGCAGCTCTGCCTCCTGATAAGTGCCATGAATGTACTTCACAGCATCATGCAGCTGGTCGGAAAGCTCCAGTCCCTCGATAGGGTTCACGGTGTAGTCCATACCATGAGCAGTGCTTACCGGCTCCTGTCTGCCCAGCACCATTTCCGGGTGGTCGATAAAATACCGGTTGATGGCAAACCCGTCCTCCGTCTGTCCGGTCTGGGTCCATTCCGGCACGATGTCCAGCGGGCGGTCCCGCTTTTGGAGGAAGATGATGTCCGATACCACCTCGGCACCGGCATTCTTTTTGAACGCGTCATTAGGCAGACGGATAGCTCCCAGCAGCTCGGCACGCTGGGCAAGATAGCGGCGCACGGTGGAATCCTTGGCGTCCATGGTATATCGAGAGGTCACAAAAGCTACCACACCGCCGGGACGCACCTGATCCAGTGCTTTGGCAAAAAAATAGTTATGAATACTGAAATTCAGCTTGTTGTAGGCTTTGTCATTGACCTGATACTGACCGAAAGGTACATTGCCGATGGCAAGGTCAAAGAAGTCACGCCTGTCGGTGGTCTCAAAGCCGCCTACTGTGATGTCCGCCTTGGGATAGAGCTGCTTTGCGATGCGCCCGGAAACCGGGTCCAGCTCCACGCCGTACAGACGGCTGTTTCGCATTTTCTCCGGCAGCATACCAAAGAAATTGCCCACACCCATAGACGGCTCCAGAATATTTCCAGTCTCAAACCCCATACGGTCCACCGCTTCATAGATGGCCTGAATGACCGTAGGGCTGGTGTAATGGGCGTTGAGGGTAGAGCTTCTGGCGGCGGCATATTCCTCCGGGGTCAGCAGCTCTTTTAGCTGAGCATACTCTAAAGCCCATGCCGGTTTCTCCGGGTCAAACGCATCAGAGAGACCGCCCCAGCCCACATATCGAGAAAGAACCTCCTGCTGTTCGGGGCTTGCCTGCTGTCCGGCAGCTTCCAGCTCTTTCAGCAAACGAATGGCATTGATATTTGCCTGGAACTTGGCTTTCGGACCGCCTTCGCCCAAATGCTCATCGGTAATGCGGAAGTTTTTTGCATTGCGGCGCAGGTTAGCCTTGTATTCCTCATAAGATGCTTCCTCGGCAGCTTTGGCATTGGGAAAGGTCTGCCACTGGCCATTGACCTGAATGGAAACCGGGTGTTCATCCAACACTTCCTCAAAGGTTTTCTCCGGCTCTGTTACAGGGGCTGGCGGCTCCGGCTCCTCGATATGCAGCTGTTCCACCACCACATCATAAGGTAGATGGTTCTTATCGCCCGGATAGACGGCCATGGTCTCGGAATGGAAGGTCGGGGATTCGGTAGTCGGTTGGGGCTGTTCCTGTCCAAAACCGTCCTGCTGACGGGCATACATCCCGCGCAGCAAAGGCGCAACCTCATCCCAGCGGAAATACAGCATAGCCAGACGCTTTTCCTCTGCATCCATGACTTCCAGTTCTATGCCCTGTGCCGTGGTACGGTAATCGGCAATATCGCCGGTCTCCAGATTCAGTGTCTCGATCTCACCAGAATAGGCTCTGCTCAGCCAGTAGGCGATCTCGCTGTTGCTCCTGCCGGATTGCAGCAGCGTGAAAATCTGCTTTTTATCCGCTTCATCCATCAGTCCATGAGCCAATACATCCCGCAAGTCCTGATCTGCCTTGTCCGGGTCAATAGGAAGAAATTCGGTATAGTAAGCATTGCGGCGGTCTGCCCGAAGCAGCTGCTCGAACTGTTCTTTGCGCTCTGCCCGGTAGATGGGATATACCATCCCGGTGGGCAGAAGCTGTACGGTGTCCTCCCGCAGCTCGGTGATCTGATAGGCGTCATCCTCGATATACACGGTATCGCCCACGGCATAGACCGGGGCGGCTGGGTCATAGGAGGTTCTTTGCGGAATTGGGCGGCGAACTGCGTCATATTCCTCATCGGAAATGGAAACTTTGGAAGTCTGCTCTGTCTCGGCATCTGCGATCTGCTCGGCATCTGACATCACCTGTTGGATAAACGGGGCATTGTCCAGTTTTTCCGTGTCTGCCACCTGGCCGTTGACGATCCCTCTTTCTTCCAGAGCTTCCCGGATGGCGATGGGGTCGATGTCGTCAAAACGGTCCTGTTCTTCTTCGGTATAGAACCGGTCCTCCTGAATGAGCTGGGCAATCCGGCGCTGTACCTTCGGCCAGGGCAGCTGCGTTTCCTCCGGGCTGCCGGCACGGACAACGAACAGGCTGTTGCTGTTACTGCCGCCGTATTCCTGAGCCAGCCATGCGGCGGTATCTTTTTCTCTTGCATGGTCTTTCATATAGCGGACAACAGCGTGTTTACTCTCGATATTGCCGTTCCATGCACAAAGGGCAGTATCAATATCTTCCTGAGAAAGAGGGCGCAGAAGCTCATGGAGCTTTGGATAGGTTTCGTCGATCACTTCCCGGTGCAGACGCTGGCGGAACTCCGGCACATCCGAATAGAGTCGGATCAGCTCCATATCCTTAGAACCAAGGACTGCACGGCGCACAGCGGCATTACCCTCGATGACAGCATTTTCACGGTCAGAATGACCGCAGGCATTGCGGTATGCGGCATCCTCGGAAATGGCGGCAGTCACCACAGGCTTATACTGCTCAAACTGCTCCCGAAGGGTAGGCTTTGGCGTTTCTTCCTCCACCTCCGGCTGCTGGGCTTGGATGGCATCTTCTTCGGCCAGTTCCTTTTCAGCCTGGATTTTGTCATACTGCGCCTGTTCCTGTTCGGTAAGATAGCGGTCTTTCTGGACAAGTGAGGTAATGCGCTTGGCAACCTTTTCCCAGTTCAAGTGAACATCCGGGCAGTCCTGCTTTTTATAGTGCAGTCCTTTCCCATCGTGATCTTCGCCGCTGTGTGTTGCGCCGGACAGGGCATGAGAGCGTCCGCCAATGCCATACTCGTCTTTGAGGAATCTCACTTTTTCCTTGTCCGTATGGTTTTCCATGAAGAACGCATAGATGCGGCCTTTTCCTCCGGCAAAACTGCTGCCGCTGGTCATGGCGGAGTCGATCTCATCCTCGGTAATGAAGTGCTGGACGGTTGGCACTTGGGAAAGGTCTGAAGAAAAAGTCCTGCGGGACAGGTCAAGGTCCTTCAGGTTCTCCCAGATTTCCTTTGGTCTGTGGTAGTGAAAGCGCAACAGGTCACGGTCCTGCTGATAGGCAGTCCAGAAGGCGGCATATTCTTCCTTGAGGGTCTGGCGGAAAGCCGGAGCACTCAGCTGCTCCGCCAAGCGGCGGGTCTCCTCCGGGAACCCATTGCCTTTGATCTCTGACAGGCAGGACAAATATCCGGCTTCTCTGGCGTCCTCGCTGAGATCGTGATACAGATACCAGAGCTTTTCTGAAAGGAGGGAGCGTTCATAGCCTGCCGCTTCTGCAAGCTCCACATTGGAGGCAAACTGGCCGCTCTCCAAAAGCTCCCCGATACGCTCTGCGGCGCTCTCCCAGGAAATGACCTGGGCAGACCTGTCATAACGGACAGACTTCCCATGAGAAAGATGGATACCATCCTCGGCATACCATGCGCTCACACTGCCAAGGCCGTTGCCGCCGTGGTACAGCGTTTTCAGTATCTCGGCAATCTCAGCGGTGGTTTTCTGTTTTTCAAAGGCTGCAACCACACGCTCCCTCTGGCGGTCTGTATTGCCGCCCAAACGCAGCACATGGTCAATATCATTTTGAGCAAAAGAAAAAGCAGAGGATGTATGCGCTACATTCTCTGCTTCATCTATGGATTGGATCTGTTCTGCTTCGGAGAGGAACAGGTTTAGGGTCAGCTGTTGATAAGCTCCGCCATCAGGATCTCCTCGGCCTGGGCTTTGCAGGTGTTCATCAGCCCCACCCACTTCATGGGATCGCTGGCTTTCAGTTCCTCGGTGGCTCCCGCTTCCTTCGCCAGCTGGGGCATCATCTGCTCCAGTCTGCTCTGGGCGGTCTCGTCGATCTCCAGAAGGTGCGGGTACAGCTTCTCGCTCAGCAACATCTGGTTGTAGAGGATGGGACGGTGTTCCTTCAGGTAGGTTTTCCTCATCCTGCCGTACTTGCCCAGGGGTTTCTCCGGCTGCTGGCTCAGCTTCAGGTCGGGAATCAGATAGTCTCCGTTCTGGATATAGGTCATGGGATTGTTCATCTTGTTTGCTCCTTTCTTGGTTGGCTTCGCGCTCTGCATTTCGGACGGTGACGCCGATCTGCCGCAGCACCTGCTGGTTGATCTGGCTGACCGCTGTTCCCAGCGCCCCGATGGTGGACGGGGTGTTGAAATCAAAGATCGCCATGAAATCTTCGTGGTCGAAGTAGCGTTCCGGCTCCAGTCCACAGCGGGACATCAAAGCGTAAGTGATGCTGACGGTGGCGGCTGCCTTGAACTGCACTCCGATGTTATACTCATCATATTCCTCCAAAAAGGAACCGTCAACGATATAGAAGAAGTCCTGCTGATGCTCCGTCCAGTATTCCTCGGCCAGTTTTCCGGCTACCTCGGTGAGTTGTCCGGCAAGGTCATCACCGGAAACATCGTAGGTGCGCTCCAGCATGGCCTGCACGGAATCCAGATGACGCTCCTCCAGCTGCCACAGCCAAGGAGTGCGGGAATGTTCACGGGTTCCGGTGTCGGAAATGTCAAAGACATAGCGCAGGCGTGGTCTGTCCCCGGAATCGTCCACCAGAGCGATTCCCTTGGAACCGCGCCTTACATATCGGCCCATCTTTTCATTCCACAAATCGTACTCTGCACAGGCGGTGGCGTCCGGTCGCTGGGCGTAGATCATCAGCTGCTCATGGAACGGGTATTTGTAAAGGCGGGAAGCAGTGGTGAGAAACCCTGCCCATTCCTGCCAGCTCCCCGTGAGCTGTGTTGCCACCTTGTCCGCCATCTGTGCATATAGTTCAGCTTTGGTTGGCATAGTGTTCTGTCCTCCTTTCAGTTTTGGGGTAAAAGGTGGGGTAGCATATTGCCACCCCATCCCTGCGATTATGGTGTTTACTGGTCAAAATCCGGATACAACTCCAGCTCGGCAAACTCGGCATCACTCATGGCCTGGAGCTTGCCCAGTGCGCTGTCTGTCAACTCCCGCAGCTCGGTTTCCTCCGGGGCCAGCTCGCCGCGCATCTCACGCAGGCTGTCGATCAGTCCGGTGCGGCTGCCGGTATTGTAAATGCACATCAGGTTCATTTCCTCAAAAGTAAAGTTTCCCATATCAAATCTCCCTTTCCGCACTCTTTTTGGGTGCTGTCTTTTTGTGTTCTGTCTTGGGCCGGCCTTTCAGCTGCTCCATGACGGACTTTTTCTTTTCCCGTTCCTCCCGATGGGTGGCGGCTGCCAACTCCATCAGGGAAATGGGCTGACCGCTTCGGGCCTGCTGTTCCAGCTCTGCCACCGTGGGTTCTTTTGCGCCATTGTTGATGATACCGTCGATCATGCCGTAATCGTCCTCCAGGGTCATCTCCGCATTTTTCAGCGGGTTTTCTGGCAGGAATCCGGGGATCTGGGTAAAACCAACGCTGTCGCAGTAATGACAGGATACCTTACCGTCCCGCCTGATCGCAATGATGTCGCTGACGCTCATGGAGGGACTGTGAAAGTCCACGGGCTTTTCCAGATTGAATTGCTGATAGAGTTTTTCCAGCTGCTCCGGCACAGTGCCAGACTCCCTCAGAGGAGCTGTGTAAATGAGGTCATAATTGCTGCGGTCTATGGAAATGTCATGGGACTTTAACCAATCCAGATTCATAAAGCGCACATTCTGCGGATCGTCACGGCTTACCTGATAGATGGCAAAGCAATCTCTGTTCTGGGAGAGAAATGCCTGTTCGCGTTCCTGCTGATGTTCCTGACGCTCCATGACCTTTTCGTGGAACTGAGGGCTTTTCTCCCATTCCTCATGGTCCACACCGAAAAGACCGCCATGATCCATGATTTCCTGCGGGTCAAACACCATGCTCTCCGTATTGTCCTCATGCAGCACATAGACGGTCAAACCGGCGGCATCCAGTTCCAGCGCCCGTTCTCTGGTAACAGGGAGCATCCCATCATAGGAGTAGCCATATTCCTGCATATCCGGTGTGGATACCTGCTCATCAGGCATAGGGTATTCATCCAGTGCCTGCTCCTGCGCTTCCGGCAGCTGGGAAGAGGCAGTCATCTGACTGGTCTCTGCCTGCATCTGCTGATAGACCGCTTCCTGCAAGGTCTCAATCATGGACATAGGAGCGTGTCTGAGCGAAGTGCTGTCCAGATCGTTATCATCACAAATCTGGAGAACTGCCTTCATGCAGGAAAGCTCCGGCATATCCAGCTGACCACCATCCAGCTCTTTCATGGACGCAGCATCGTAAAGAGTGTAGTCCCATCCGCTGTCACAAGGTTGGATATGAAGATAGGTAGTATCGTTGATCAGAAACAAAGCCTCCTGCTGGTTGGCATCCGCCCCCAGTACCTCCATTTCCGGCATGGCCGCAGCCAGTTCCTTTACCGCTTTCTGTACCAGCGGATTGTCACGGTAATAGTCGATTGCCTGAATAGTGTCCAGGTCAATGGTCTGCCCGGTCAAAATTGGAAACGGTCCTTCATAGTCGCTTCCGTCTTTCAGCTCAAAACCAATCCCTTTGCCCCCGTTCATTCGCTCTGCCGGAATTTCCTGATAGATGCGGACCGCCTCCTCCAAAGACAGGTTATCGTGGTATTCTCCAAGGTTTGGAAACTCCATGCACTCTGCTACATAGTAGGTCAGATTGCCGGTCGGCTGTCTATCGGCTACCTTAGCAGCATCTTCTGGCTGCTCTATCGGGGCGGTTTCCGGCTCTGCCTTTGCATGGGGGTCAATTCCACGCTCTTTGCAGATTTCCTTATAGTGGCGCTCAATGTCAGAGATCAAAGTGCCGGAGGTCTTATTGATGGTATCCAAACTGGCTCTCAGCTCTTTCAGTTCCTTGCCCTGACTCCAGCTTGCAATATAGCCGAAGCTGTTTTCTCCGGTCTCGATGCCAAAATACTTGCAGACCGCATAGGAGATGCTTTCAGCCTCCACTTCCTCCGTGTGACGGTCTTTCTTCTGTTCCTGCAAGAACTGGGAGAGGGTAGAAAAGCCACCGGTAAAATTCAGCCCTTCTTCCTCGGTCAGCATCAGGCGTCCATCTTCCGCCAGCTCCAGCGGCTCTGTCAGCAGAACGGAACCTGCATGGTTTACAACCACTCGTTCTTCTACACAGACCGGCTCTCCGGGGTCGTAGTCAGAACCGCGCAGGTCATAGCAATAAACGCCCTCCGGCAGATTATCACGGGCAATCCGCCCATTGGAGAACAGACCGGGTTTATCAAACAGCTCGATCTCCTGATATTGCTCGTCATTGACAATCTGAATCTTTTTCTGATTGTGGAGCTTACTGTGGGCAATCTCGTGTACTGTGGCCGAAACCGTCTGCACCTCACTCATGCCCTGACGAATGGCGATTTTCTGATGATCGGCAGAAAAATAGCCGTCCGTATCGGCGGCCATTGCTTCAAAAGTGATCGGCACCGGCGCGCTGCGGCGCAGGGCCTCCATGAATGCCTCATAATTTGGCACATTGCCGGAAAGGGATGATGCAAGCTCAGGCAAAGGTTTCCCGTCGGTCTGGCTCACATCAAAGACCTTGACCGGGCGGAACATGGGAATCTCAATTTCTTTTTCCTCTGTGACGATCTTTCCGTCTTTATCCAGAATCGGAGCCTTGGTATCCGGGTCCAGCTTCTGCTCCTCGATTTTCTTCTTATACGGTGTGGGAGCGATGATGGTAATGCCATGCTCGCCCTTTTTTACATGACGCTCAAACTGGTCTTTCCACTTATTGTATCCGGCTACCAATGTGGCGTCCGGCTTCTGCATATAGATGAGCATGGTGTTGTTTACCGAATAGCGGTGGAAGCGGGACATGACGGACAGATAGCGCATATACTTTTCACTCTCAAACAGTTCTTTGATGCCCTGCTCGATGCCATCTGTGATTTCCCTTAGCCGTTCTCGGTTGGTGGGTTTGTTCTCAGCCATGATTTTCAATCTCCTTTCCAAGTGTGTGATTTCTGCTGTGTGTTCTGCAATCCATGCCTTTTGTTCTTCTTCACTTTCATAAAGAAAAAGGTCCAGCAGGTACTCTACATAGGCTTTCTTCTGGATTGCTTCCACAAAGCGGGGGTGCGGTTCTTCCTCCGGTGTCCTGGGAGAACGGTCGGCTTCCCATTTTTTCAACAGATAGTAGTAATCGGACAGTACACGGTAACAGCGCTGTCGATCCTCCCGAAACTTCTGTGCCTCGTTTTTTTGCCGGACATATCTCCTGCGGGGCGGGGCCTGACTGTCATAGATCAGGCCAAAGTCCTGTGCCAGTTTCTCCGCCGCTTCTTTTGGGGAGAGGTCAAAGAGCTTTGCGGTAAAGTCGATCACATCCCCATCTTCACCGCAGCCAAAGCAGTGGAATCGCTGGCCTACCTTCATGCTGGGGTTCTTATCATCGTGAAAAGGACAGCAGGCCATGCCAGTTCGACTGACTTTTATCCCGTAAAACTCTGCCGCTTCTCTGGTGCTAACCGACTGCTTGACCGCTTCAAATACATTCTCTGCCATGTGCCTTTAACTGCCGGACTTTTTCACAGGGGGCTGGTATCCGGCGGCTTTTGCTCGCTCACTGGCAGCTTTGCGGCGCTCGGCGCTGTATGGCTCCCGGACTGATACACACCGCTTGGGGACGGTAAAGTTATGGGCGTCCTTTCGGGTGATCTGGTCGGGGTGCTTTTTTGCCAGCAGTTCCAGCTTCTCCATCAGACGGGGATCGTGGGTGTAGACCTCAGCCATTGGTTCTGCCTGGTTATAGAGGAGAATGGTTTCCCGTTCCACTAAAGAGAGCTTCATCGGCTGCCTCCTTTCCGCTGGTCAAATTCCAGCTTGAAGTTGGCATACTGTCCATCGTCCTCCAAAACCACAGTGGCATCGTAGGTCTTGCCGGTTTTCTCCGAATATAGCCCCGTCACACGGACACGGCCATCGTTCAGCAGCGCAGACACCACAGCCTTGGTCGGCTGTTTTTTCTTGGCAGCCCACCATTTGTTGTTTTTCCAGATTGCAAATTTGCAAGAATCATTCTGACAGAAGAAGCCTTTTTGCAGTTCTGCAACTTCACCGCCGCAGCGAGGGCATTTGCCCACCACCTCACGGGGCGGAGTGAACAGATACTCAGTTCCCTTGATGACCTGATAAGTCCCCACCAGATCTTTCAGCATGGTGCTGATCCCGTCCAGAAACTCCTCCGGGGCAAGCTGCCCGCGCTCGATCTCTCCCAGGCGGTACTCCCACTCGGCAGTCAGAAGCGGCGATTGCAGTTGTTCCGGCAGCACTGTAATAAGGGAAACTGCATCGTGGGAAGGGAGAAGCTGCACCGTTTTCCTGCTCTTTTTTCGTTCCAGAAAACCGGCAGATACCAGCTTTTCCAAAATACCGGCACGGGTGGCCGGTGTACCCAGACCTTTTCGCTCGGCATCCTCCGGCATATCCTCTTTTCCAGCAGTCTCCATCGCGGACAACAGGGTGTCCTCCGTAAAGTGCTGGGGCGGACTGCTTTTGCCTTCTTTGACGATTGCCGCAGAAACCGAAAGGGTCTGTCCTTCGGTCAGCTCCGGCAGGGCTTTCTCTACGCCCTCTTTTTTCGGCTCTGTATCCTTCATTTTGGCACGATAAGCGTCCTCCAGGGCTTTCCATCCGGGATGCTTCACCGTTTTTCCTTTTGTGGTAAACTCCCCACCGGCACACGCTGCAATCACAACGGTTTCCGAATAGATATGAGGTTGGGCCACGGCGCACAGCAGACGCAGGGCCACCAGCTCCAGCACTGCTTTTTCTCCCGCAGGAAGGGCAGAAAGGTCTGCATCCTTGAGATTTCGGGTGGGAATTACTGCGTGGTGGTCGGTTACTTTCTTATCGTTGATGACCGTCTGCGGATCACAGGTAATGGCGATCCCTTTGCGAAACGGCATAGCATTGGCAACCAGATTCACCAGCACCGGCAGGCTGTCTGCCATATCACCGGTCAGATAGCGGCTGTCAGTACGGGGATAGGTGCAGAGCTTCTTTTCATACAGGCTTTGCAGATAGTCCAGGGTCTGCTGGGCTGTAAATCCAAGCAGGCGGTTGGCATCTCTTTGCAGAGTAGTCAGGTCATAGAGGGCAGGCGGCTTTTCGGACTTTTCCTTGCGCTCCACCTTTTTGATTGTGACATTTGCACCCTGACAGGCTTCTTTCAGCTGCTCAGCAGCAACCTTATCCGCCATGCGCTCCCCGGATACGGTAAGACCGGGCAGCTCCAGCGCCACGGTATAAAAGGGAACCGGCTGAAAGGTGTCGATCTCAGCTTCTCGCTGGACAATCAGTGCCAGCGTTGGGGACATCACACGCCCGATGTTGAGGGTGCGGTGGTACAGCACGGAAAAAAGCCTTGTGGCATTGATCCCTACCAACCAGTCGGCCTTGGCACGGCAGAGAGCAGCATCCCGAAGTCCATCATAATCTACACCTGGGCGCAGGTTTGCAAAGCCCTCCCTTATGGCGGAGTCCTCCATCGAAGAAATCCAGAGCCTTTTCATCGGCTTTTGGCAGCCTGCCAGCTCATAGACACTTCGGAAGATCAGCTCGCCCTCGCGTCCGGCATCGCAAGCGTTTACCACCTCCGTCACATCCGGGGCGTTCATAAGCTTTTTGAGAATATCAAACTGCTTTTTCTTATCCTTTTCCACCACCATCTGCCAATGTTCCGGCAGGATAGGCAGGTCATCATATCGCCACTTGGCGTACTTGGGATCATAGCTGTCTGCATCTGCAAGACCGGCCAGATGGCCCACGCACCAGCTGACACGCCAGCCACCGCCTTCCAGATACCCGTCCTTACGGGCAGTTGCGCCGATTACCACAGCCAGACTTTGTGCAACCGATGGTTTTTCGGCAATTACCAATTTATACTGAGCCATGATGGTTCCTCCTCTCATTAAATCATTGGGGTGTTTTACGGCAAAATATATTTATAATGAAGTTCTTTAACTCTGATACCAGTGGTGAGAGAGTAGTAGAAGTACATCAAACAGAGAAGAAGGACGGAAACTTTTTCCGTCCTTCTGTCTGCACATGATTGTTACTTTTCAGTTTCCTCAGTTTCGTCGGCCTCAATATCTTCAACATCAGTATCAAGGACTTCTTCATCCTCGGTTTCCCATTCCTCGGAATCTTCCTCGCCATAATCATAATCGTCCA